>Ga0213858_10001319_pt1 | contig 11845 bp, 10 predicted proteins | sample PICome_FD_160122 | JGI IMG/M metagenome (GOLD analysis project Ga0213858, IMG submission 160122) | Coastal seawater microbial communities near Pivers Island, North Carolina, United States - PICO245 | ecosystem: Environmental > Aquatic > Marine > Coastal | place: USA: North Carolina | collected... | reverse complement strand
GGAATTGAATAATTTATCCAATATTTTGAAACAGGCAAAAGAAAGAGATCTTGAAGTTATGGTTGAAATGATTTTGAATTTACCAGGCGAAACAAAAGAAACATGGATTGAAAATTATTGTAACTTGTTAAGTAATGATAATATTTTTATAGACAGTTATCCTTTGACCGTTTTAAAAAATAGTGAATTGGGAAAACAAGAATATTTACAAAAATTCAATATAAAAACAGTTAAGACAGAAACAAATTATGGAGGAGGCCTGAAAGCGTATGAAGACATAGTTGTTTCTACTGAAACCATGACTAAAAAAGATTATCATGAGGCATGGTTGTTTACTTGGTTTTTGAGATCTATGCATAGCAACGGATATCTATATTTCATATATAAATTTATGAATATCGAATATGGCATGTCGATAAGAAATTTTTATGAATATATTTTTAATTCGAAAATTGATACAGTTGAATTGTTGTTAGAAACGAGAAAAAAATTATTGAAGAATAATTCGTATAATGATTTTTATTTTAATAATGATTGGATACACCTCGTAGAAAAAAGAAGAGAATTATTTTACGATGAATTAAAAATATTTTTAAAAAATAATTTTGAGTTCGAATTTTTTGATGAATTGGTGAATTTTCAAAATATATCATTTTACAATGACAATATATCATATCCTATTAGAAAAAAATTTAATTATAATTTTTTTAAACATCGCAAAGAACCTGTAGTTTTGAATTTTAATCACAATGGTTTAGGTAGTCATAACAGTTTCAAAAGTTTTTTGTCTTTGTCGAGATCTCATAATTGGAAATGTAAAGTGGAGTATATATGATAATTGATAAAGATCCTTTAGATTTACCATCCTCGACTTTTTGTGCATTGCCATGGATGCATATATCTACGAGACCAAATGGACATATGCGTGTATGTTGTACTGCAAACGCATCTGCCGTTCAAGACAAGGATTCAACTAACAAAACAGTTTCAGAAGCAGGTGTTCTGAGAAGAGATGACGGTAAACCTGCAAATCTTGCAACGACAAGTTTGCTCGATGCATGGAATAACGAATACATGAAGTCGGTTCGCAAAATGATGTTAAAGGGTGAACGGCCTGATTCCTGTATTAAATGCTTTAAGGAAGAAGATGCTGGACACAGAAGCAAAAGACAGTGGGAAACGGCTAAGTGGGTACATGAACTTGGTCTTGAAGACATTATTGGCGAGACTAAAGAAGATGGATCTATACCGCCCAGAGTCAGATATATTGATTTGCGCCTTGGTAGTAAGTGTCAACTTGCATGTGTTATGTGTAGTCCTCATGATAGTTCTGGGTGGGTAAAAGATTATAAGCAGATTTATCCAGAATTAAAAAATGAGAGATTGCAGAAATCACAATTATGGGAAAAAGATTCGGGTAAGTTAGCATGGTCTGGTGGATCATATGCTTGGCATAAATCAAACCCTACATTTTGGGATGAGTTTTGGACACAAGTACCTACACTTAGACAACTATATTGGGCAGGTGGTGAAGCACTCATAATGAAAGAGCATTATATGGTGCTTGAAAAAATAATCGAGATGGGTTACGCAAAGAATATAGAAGTTCGTTACAACTCAAATGGACTCGAATGGGATGATCATCTTTTTGACTTGTGGAAAGAGTTTAGAAATGTTATATTTCATTTTAGTATAGACTCGTATGAAGACAAGAACCATTTTATTCGATACCCATCAAATTGGGAACAAGTTATAACTCAATTAGAAACTCTTGACAATTATCCTCATGGAAATCTTAGACTCACTACTGCAACAACAATACTTGCTCTTAATATATTTTATTTACCTGACTTCATAAAGTGGAAGTTAGAACGTGATTGGAAATTACTGAACAAATTTCCTGCTGGTGCTGGTATGATAGATTTGCATCTTGCATATTGGCCACCTCAATTGAACTGTAAAGTATTACCCAAATGGTTCAAACAAGAGGTGACAGAAAAATTTGAAGACTTTTATCCATGGCTAGAAGAAAACTGGAAGAAGTGTAATGGTGTATCTGATTTAAATTATAACGAATGGCGAGAATTACCTTATGGCATAAAAAGATTAGAAGGTCTCATATCTTTTATGAATTCAGAAGATTGGTCTGAGCGATTACCTGAAACTGCTGAGTGGTGTAACACGATAGCGAGAAGAAGAAAATTGAATTTTATAGAAACGTTTCCTGATCTCGAATGGTTACAATGGTATCTTTAGATTATAGTGATGTTACATATTCACATGTTGTTGATCAAAGACAACATGAATTAAAACATAGGTTAATGATTTTAGATTCTGAAGACTATGAAAATAAAGTAAATCCTAAAAATTATAAATTTCCAAAAAATAATTTTGATAACATTTGTTACTACAGAGATTGTTCTGAAGTAGGGTCTATCAATCCCACAATAGGTAAAATTGATTTTTTAGATAATATAATTTTTTTAGATTTTAAAGTTAGATCAGTCGAAGAAGACATAAATGAAAACGTATTTAATTTTTTATTTGAATTTTTTAAGAATAAACAATCCACTAAATTATTGCATCTAGTAAATTTTTATAGACCTTTAATTCCATCTAAATGGTGGACATTGTTTTGCGAGTATTTTGATGATAAAAATTTTGAAGGAGTTTTTATAGAGATTTTTAATGTAATGCAGTGGACTAAATCTTCTGTTGATGTCGATTTTTGTGCAAGCAATATTTTAGAATTAAACTTTAACAATTTTATAGGCGTTGAATATCACCATATCTATGATAATTCAAATGCTGAAATCTTGATTATTAAGAATAGAGAACAAGAAAATGTAAGTAAAAGAATATTTTATAATCCTAATTCTAATAGATAATTCTATGGAAACAAACAGTTTACCAATTGAATTAGATCCTTATCATTTCAATACTTACGATGGACAGAATAGTTTTTGCCTTCATACTAGAAATGATAAACCTTGTCTTTGGAATTCATGTCAAGACATACAAATCAAACCGCCAATAAATCCACCTAATTTAGATTTTGTAAGAATAATAGATCTTAAATTAACACAAGGCTTTAAGAACTCAAATATTACAAAAGACGTTTTAAAATATATCATTGATTTTTTGAAAAATGAGCAATTTTTAAAAACTCTACATATTCAAAATTGGTCTTGGCAAAAAGAACGTGAGTCAATATTTGATATGATTGATTTTGATATAATCATTAATGCTTTAAATGATCATGATTTTACAGATCATAATATAAAACTAGAAATTGTTAATAAAGAAAATTATATTTTAGAAAAATATGGTAAAGAAAATGCAGAGATACATTTTTTAAATAATTTACCTAGATATTTGAATACAATTAAAAAAATAAATTATAATAATTTTGTCAAAATAGATTTTTTTCATTATTTGAGCAGTGATGATTATTCTTGTTGGGTAAAAATAAAATTGAACGATATTGAATATGATAAAAATATGACATATTACAATCCCACAACAAAAAGTATTATATGAAAAATATTGAAGATCAATCAAATCGTTATCAAATTATTTGGGATCTTGGTCGAAGATGCTCATATGCGTGTTCATATTGCCCACCACATAGAAATAATAAAACTTCATCGTTTGTTTCATATGAAACACTATGTAAGACAATGGATGGTGTTGCTGATTATGCAAATTTATACGATCAGTTTAGAAAGAAAGATGCTAAAAAGAAATTAAGTTTTACTGGAGGTGAACCAACCGTACATCCAGATTTTTTTAGATTTCTGTCATATGTGAAAAAAGTATATCCTGATTTTAGTAGAGGACTAACAACTAATGGTTGGTTCTCAAATTCAGTTCTTGATAAAGTTCTGTCGTTGACTACAGGTGGAACATTATCATATCATTGTGAATCAACAGATAAGCAGAAAAAACAAGTAGTACAAAATGCCATAGCATTACGTGAAAAATATAAAGTAAATGTCATGTTCCATAAAGATTATTTTTGGGAATGTGTAGATGTGTGTGAAAAACTTGAAAAAAATGGTGTAGATTTTATACCTAGAATTATAGGTGACGAAGAGAGTAATGAAAAAGCAATCGAAATGGGTTATGCTCATCGTTACGATAGAGAACAAATGAAATGGTTTCGAAACTACTGGAAACAGAAAGGACAAAATGTTACAGAAACTGGAGATACCCAAAGGGGACTCGGCCGTCCCTGTTGTGGAGGGAGATGTTTCAAGGCTGACGGTGTGGATAGTTATTTTCTGCCTTCTACTAACTTTATGGGGTGGAGTTGCATGGTTAATTGGTACTTTCTTTTTTTAAATTCAGAATTGGATGCGGTCTACACTCATCAAACATGTGGAGTAAGTTTGAATGGTAAAGTAGAACCTCTTGGTAAGATATCTGATTTTGACATTATAATTGATGAACTTGCTGAACAATTATATCAAAAAAAGGCACCCATGATAACATGTCCAAAAACTTTTTGTGGATGTGGTATGTGTATCACAAAATCAAAAAATGATATATCAGATATGTTTTATGATCATGTAATCGAAGAATTAGATTTTGAAAAAGTTTCACAAAAAGAAAGTAATTGGGAAACAGATATAACTGTTAAAAGAATGTTTGAAGATGTTATGTAATGCACCATGGAGTCATTTATGGCAAGAAACTACTGGTAAGATAAAGCCTTGTTGTGTATTTGGTGAAGACATTTATTCCGATTACAATACTCTGCAAGAAGCATTCGATGGCAAAGAAACTTTGTCATTACGTAAAAGAATGCTGAATGATGAAGACATAGTTGGTTGCAGAGGTTGTACGATGAAACAAGATTTTGACGAATACAATAGAACACCTAAATTAAGATATGTTGAATTATCTTTTGATAATAATTGCAATTTTAAATGTGTAACTTGCGAATCAAAATTTAGTAGATTACTATATGAAGATGATTTGAAATTGAAATCTATGGGATTTGATAGGACACCCATAAAAATAGTTAATAATTCAGTAAAAGGAGATTTTAGTGAATTAGAAAAATTAAGAATAGCAGGCGGAGAGCCATTTTTAAATAAATCAATATTACATTTTTTAGAAACTTTAAATCTTCCTCGGTTAGCATTATACATTAACACTAATAACTCAATTTTTCCTCGTAAATGGTTGCCAGTTTTACAAAAATTAAAAAGATTAAGAGTTATAGTAAGTCTTGATGGTATTGATGAAGTAGGTGAATTTTCTCGATATCATATGAAGATGAATGTAATGACTAGAAATCTCAAAAAATGGAAGAAACTATCTGGTCAGCGAATAATTTTAAGTTTCAATTTTGTTTCACATTCATTAAACGTATTAAATATAGATAAGACAGAAAAATACATATCTAATTTAGGTTTTGATTCATCACAATATGATTGGTATATAAAAGAATATAATGGTACCCCTTGGAATTTTCAAATCATGACAGTTGATAATTGTAAATATCCAAGACATTTGGATGTCGGATTATTACCTAAAGAGACTAAAAAATTGATCGAGAAAAAAATCAAAAACGAAAAAGTTTTAAATTATCTATGGACAAAAGAAACTGATAAGAATGAGTGTGTTAATTTTTTAAAATATTGCAATTATTTAGAAACTACAAGACCAATGAACTTACCAGAAGAGACAGAAATAATCTACAATAGCGTGGTAAAAAATTTATGAATAATATTTTTTCACTTCCTCTTTATCCAATGTTAGATGCTGAAGAGGAAGAACGATATATTTCTGAAATTAAAAACATAAATGATTTTGTTTATGACATTTACATAACAATAAGAATAGCCCCTTTTATTCAGGATGCTATGGGCGTAGTTTTCAAAAGTAAACACGAAGAAAAAAAATCACTTGAACAAGCAATTCGTATTTCAAAGCAAACTGGTATTAGATTGTCAGCAACATTTAATAATATATTGGTAAGACCATCTCAAGATAATTTAGACTTATGGATTGAAAATTTTTCAAAAATTTATTCTTCTGATATATTTAAAAGCGTTACATTACCTCATTCATCTTGGGTCGCAACAGGACAGGTAAGAAAAGCATTTCCTGATATAGAAATAAAAAATACAGTTATCAGAAATGTGACTGAAGCAAAACAAATTGTTGGTTTAGCAAATGCCGGTTTTGATTATGTGAATTTATATCGTGATTTGATGAGAGATCATGAAAAATTAAAAATTATAAAAAAAGCAAAAAAACTTGTAGGGGTTAAAGTTGCAATTTTAGGTAACGAAGGTTGTGCAGGAAATTGCACAATGTCTGATGAACATTATGCTTTTAATAATTCAAACACATCTGGTATTTCATTTTTTGATGATCCCATTTCTAGAACATCTTGTCAAATATGGGAAAGTAATGACGAATCATATGCTCTCAAGGTTGCAAATATACCTCCTTGGAAAGAAGATTGGGATGAGATTTTACAATACATCGATGTAGTAAAAATGCATGGACGAGAATCGAAAAATAGAATGTGGAATGCTTTATTAGTTGCTAAAAACTATGCAAATAATGAAAAAATATTATTTGACGATTTCAATCAATATTTGGATGATACAGAATTAGAGGGTTCTCCAATAAATGTATGGAGAAAAAAAATAAAAACATGCAAATTTGATTGTTGGGATTGCAATTATTGTGAAAAAGTATACGAATCTAAAGACCGAGTTAAAATAAATAAAATATCCAATAAAGTTGCTAATGAGATAATAAATTCAGTCGAGAACGATAAAGACAATTTAACACAGTTGATAAATTCCTTTGAAACTTTTACAGATGTTTTTTATTACAAGGATGCATTTAAAAGTCCTGATGATAATAAAAAATTTATAGATAAACATCTACCTTTTTTTGATGAAACATGTGTCATAATTTTCGATAATGCGAATAACAGGAATAAGGAATTAAAGTGGAAAGGTAATGTAGAAAATAGAGAATGGAAATATAATAATAAAACATATCAATCCGTATATGCTAAATTTATACTAAATGAGAAATGGGGAAATGGTATTTACGTTCTTGTACTTTCTTGTAATGTATCATCTGATACGAGATTTGATGGCGTATTGTTTAACAATATGAGAAGATGAAAAACGTTTATCTAATTCAATTAACAGAAGGTGGTTCTGGAATTTGGCATTTTCCATATTCTGTAGCCATGTTACAATCTTATTGTCAAACAATATCAAAAATAAGAGAAAATTATAAATTTAACATTATTTTTAGAATAGAAACAAATTTTAAACAATTTGTTGAAAATCTTGAGAACCCTTTTTTGATTGGATATAGTAGTTATATATGGAATTCTAAGAGGCACTTATTATTAGCAAAATATGTAAAACAACAATATCCAAAGTGTGTCAATGTAATAGGCGGCCCTTCTTTTCCTAATATAAATCAGGAAGATTCTGAATTGTTTTTTAATAAAAATCCTTATATGGATGCAGGTGTATCAGGTGAGGGTGAAAAAGCATTTTCAAGTATTTTATTGAAATTATTAAATGGAGAAAAATTAGATAGACATATTCGTGCAGAACGTATAGATGATTTAAATGTTATTCCTAGTCCATACGATGATATTTTTCAAGAACTCAAATCGAAAAATAAAGATATAGAATTTGAATGCACAATAGAGACTGATAGAGGGTGTCCTTTTAAATGCACTTTTTGCGATTGGGGTTCTCTTACTCAACAAAAAATAAAACAGTTTGATATTGATAGAGTTTTTTTCGAATTGAAAAAGATGTCTGAACATAAAATTCCTAAACTGCAACTGGCCAGTTCTAATTTAGGTATTTTTAAAAAAAGAGATTTTGAAATAGTTGATTATTTGTGCTCCTTGCATGAAGACACTGGTTATCCACAACGATTAACTGAGTCTGGTATATCTAAAACACCCAATAATAAAAATAGTAATGTACAGATAAGAAAAAGATTAAAAACTGCTTTTAAAGAATATTATCATTCGCCTAGAATATTTTTACAATCTAGTAATGAAGAGGTGTTAAAAAACATAAGAAGAGTGGACACGTATAAAAACGATTTAGAATTATTTAAGGATGAAAATTATCAAACAGTATTGGAACTTCTTTTTCCTATGCCTGGTCATAATTATGATATATTTACAACTGATGCTACATCTCACATGACTGATGAACAATTCGTCACTCATGTTATGCCTGTTATAATGTTACCAAATGCTCCTATGAATGACAAATTCTATAGAGAAAAATATAATATAAAAACCATTCCTGTGCCATGGGGTGAATGGATGGCCGATTATCCTCAAATGAATGAGGTTATTGAAACAGTTGAATTACTAATTTCATTTAATGATTTATCATTTGATGATACAAAAAAATGTTGGATGTTTTTGTGGATAATTAATTCATTTTATACCTTAAAAAGAATCAAAACTTTTTCATTGTCGATGTCAGAATATGGTTTGAGTGAGGAAAATTCTATACAGATTGACTTATCAAATATTTTTTTTGAAAAAACAAATCAACTTGTAACTGATACCGAATATACTCATAAAGATATTTTTGTAAAATTTCAAGATTTTTTAGAAACAGATTTTAATGCTATTTCTCACATGTATGATAATTTAAAAGAATTATTATACACAGAAGACGTAGGTACATTTAAAAAATGTAATAGACCGTATCTTTTTTATGATCAAAAATTTTATAAAAAATATGAAAAAGATTTTAAAGAAACAATAAAAAGGTTTTTTCATGCTTTGTAAAGCACCGTGGAATCACATTCAAATCAATGCTGAAGGAACTGTAAATCCTTGTTGTATGTTTTCGCCAACAATATATCATAAAGAATATAAAAATTTACAAGAGGCATTTGATGGTTATGAAAATCAAAATCTTAGAAAAAGGATGCTCGATGGTGAATTAATAGAGGGTTGTCAGAAATGTGATTTATATGAGAGTCTTAACAAATTTTCTTATAGAGAACATTTTGATATGAAGTATGATACATCAACATTACAAAATCCTAAAATAAGAGAATTAGAATTTGCCTTAGATAATGTTTGTAATTTCAAATGCGTTACTTGCAGTTCAAGATTTAGTTCAAAATGGTACAGAGATGATTTGAGATTAATAAATTTAGGTATACCAAGATATTCAGAGGCAATTTCAAGAGGAAAAAATGTTATAAAAAATGTTAATAATTTAGATGATCTTGATTTATCTGAATTAAATTATTTAAAACTCATAGGAGGTGAGCCATTCATAAATGATGCATATATCGATATATTAAAAAAGTTAAACTTAGAAAATCTTGAGTTGGCCTTGATAACTAACAATTCAGTATTTCCAGAAAAATGGATTGATTTAATTATGAAAGTTAAAATTTTAAATCTGCATATAAGTATTGATGGGGTATATGATGTTGGTGAGTTTGTTAGATTAGGAATGAATTTTAAAAAATTTAACGAAAATTTAATTCGATGGAAAAAATTATCAGAGATAGAGTCAAAAATTGATATAAAATTTAATTTTGTAGTTCATTCGTTAAACGTCTTAAACTTAAAACCAACAATGAAATATCTCGAAGATATGGGATTTAAAATAGAGGTTAATCATATTAAAGAACAAAAACTAGAGATTGATTTTTTGAAAGAACCATACTATATCAATCTATCATACATACCCGACTCTTTGAAAGAAATCATAGAAAAAAAATTAGATTTTAATCTAAATGGTAAACGAGACATGATTGTAGATTTTATGTATTCAAATAAACATAATAAAAAAATTATGAAAACATTTTTTAAATATTGTATGTTTTTGGAAAAGAAACATGCTTTACCAAAAGAATGTGAATTTATATTGAACCATGCTATCTAAATATCTCTACCCAAAATTGCATGATGATATAGTGTTTGATTTTTGCAAAAAATGTGAAAAATTAAATTACGTAAATAACAATTCATTCAAATCAATGAAATGGTATTGGAAAGAAGTGCAGTGGGTCGGTACATTTTCAAACGATGTGTTAATTTCTATAAGCGGTATACATCCTTTTCCTGAAGTAAATCAAAATGCTTTTAGAATTATGTTTAGAGGTGCAACTTTACCAGGTAAAAGTTCATCATTCTTAAATTTTGAACAAGTACCGTTAAAAAAAGAATGGGCATTTTTGAGAAATGAGAATGCTGAATTCTATGTCACTTTTAATTTAGATACAAAAATAGGAAGTAAAAGTAATAGAATGATCAAAGCAATTCAAAGAACAAAAAAATTTAGTTATTATTCTACAATGAATTACTTTAATGTTGATCAAGAGGTGTATGTCTTACTGTAGTTTGCCTTTCAAACAAATAACAATGAAAGATTTTGATGGTGATGGTTGTACTAGATTTCTTCCGTGTTCTCATATAATGAAAACAGAAGTTGAAGATGCATGTACAGTAAGACCTACCAAAGGCAAATTAAATCTTACACCAGAGCAAGGATTTCAACTTTACCAAGATGTTCGTGATAGCATGAATAGAGGTGAACGACATGATTTATGTAAAGTTTGTTGGAATAAAGAAGATGCTGGTAAAACTTCTTACAGACAAAAGTTAGACAAATTTTTACAAGATAGCGAAAAATATATTATTGACATAAACTGTGGAAATGTTTGTAATTTAGCATGTAGAATGTGCGGACCTGGATTAAGTAGAAAATTGAAAAAAGATTATGATTATTTTGTGTCTAATGATATTGATTGTAAAACCCCAACTGATAATTTTTTTACGACTGAACTTAATCCGAATCCAATGCAATCTATTCAATGGAAATGGGTTACACAAAATATTGATAAGATTGGAGGATTAAAATTAGCAGGAGGAGAACCTTTGGTCAATAAATCCGTTTTATCTTTATTTCAAAAAATGATTGAAACGGGCCAAAGTAAAGAAATAAATCTAAGTTTTTATACTAATGGTTTAGAAATTTCTGATCATGTAAACATATTAAATCAATTTAAAGGTGTGTATATCAATTTTTCTGTTGAAGCAGTTGGGAAATTATATCATTATATTCGTTATCCAGGAACTTTTGAGGACTTCGATTTTAATGTAAAATATTTCATGGAAAAGAGTACAAATCTAAAAGATTTGGCATTTAATGTTGTAGTCTCTGTTCTAAATGTTCTTGATTTAGATTCTCTTAAACAGTGGTTACCTACAGACAATGTTGGTTATGTGAATGTGTTTCCTGAAAATCGTGGTATAAGCGTAAAACATTTGTGGAAAAATAGAGAGAAAGTATTAAGCGAAATATTAATGTTTGATAAATCTAGAAATCAAAATTATAAAGATTATTTACATCCTAAACTTGTAGAGTGGTTATGAGTTGTTATTACAGTCATTGCTCAATAAGTTTTAAACACAAATATTCTACTTTTTGTGCATTTCAAGTTGATCCTTTATGCGAATTTGAAGAAAGCATTTTACCAAGTCAAATTTTCAATTCAAAAGGATTTAATAAAACTAGAAAAATGCTTGACAATAATTCTTGGCCCTCCGGATGCGATCATTGTAGAATTCCTGAATCAAAAGATTTAAAATCGTCAAGACAAGATCATGAACTGCAACATAAAAATTTAGAACGAGTAGAAATTAGATTTTCAAACGCTTGCAATATGGCATGTCTACATTGTAGTCCAGAATATTCAAGTTTATGGGCTAAGAAATTAAATTATTCGGGACCAACTTTAGGGTTAACATCTGAACAGGTGTTGTTGATATGTGAAGATTTGAAAAATATTT
>Ga0213858_10001315_pt1 | contig 11858 bp, 10 predicted proteins | sample PICome_FD_160122 | JGI IMG/M metagenome (GOLD analysis project Ga0213858, IMG submission 160122) | Coastal seawater microbial communities near Pivers Island, North Carolina, United States - PICO245 | ecosystem: Environmental > Aquatic > Marine > Coastal | place: USA: North Carolina | collected... | reverse complement strand
ATACTGGTGGATTTTAGATGAAACTGGAGCTCCAGTTGTTTCCGCAGGTACTTACGCGCCATATGCTAACCCATACACTGGATTCTCTGGGTCAGTATCTTTAGAATTCTGTATTCCAGATGGAACATACACATTCGAAATTTACGATGATTATGGAGATGGTGGTGGACCAGTTTCTGTTACTAGTGGAGGAGTTACATTATTCTCTTCTGATGGTGGATATGGTGGATATGGATCAGCAACATTCACTTTATAATATTTAACAGATATTTTAAAAAACCGGCACAGTTTGTGCCGGTTTTTTTATTTAAATTTGTATCTAATCACAAATACTATGAAAAAAACTTTACTGTTACTTAACCTAATTATAACCCTTGGCATTTTTTCACAAACACAAGAACAACGGGACAAAATTCTTCAATCTTATGATATGGACAGAATTAATTCTTTAGTTGAAAAATTAAAATCTGATGAGTTACAAAAAAAAGAGATCATAAGTGAATTTTTAGCTGATAACCCAAATATTAAAAAGGATTATACAAAAGACGGAAAACGCTTCATATTATACACTGTGATTGATAATAAACCAATTTACGTAACAGATTATAATAGAGAATCTGCTTATTCAACAAAAACTAATGAATTACATCCTGGAGGAGAATTAGGATTAGAACTCGAAGGAGAAGGCCTAACCGTTGGAGTATGGGAAGTCGGTGGATATGCCCTCGGTTCACATGTTGAATTCACTAATAGTGATGGAACATCAAGAATTACCTTTCCTGACACATCAAACCCTTCCTCTGATGATGTAAGTTTTCATGCCACACATGTTTGTGGAACTGTAGGAGCTAGTGGAATAAATTCTACTGCAAAAGGAATGGCTCCGAAATCTACAATGGTATCTTACGATTTTCCTGGTCATAAAACAGAAACTATTTCTGAACATCTGAGTTCTGGAATGCTAGTGTCTAATCATTCATATGGTATTGTAATTGATAGTGATACTCCTGCTTGGTATTTTGGATGCTATAATGTGGGAAATATCGTTGGAAGTTCAAATGATGGTTCCGCAGTTTGGGATGGTATTTTAAGAGGAGCACCATATTATACTAGAGTTGATGCTGCTGGAAATGATGGTAATTTTACTTATACCGGAGGTCTAGGACCTGGTCTTGATAAACTTACATTCTCAGGATGTTCAAAAAATAATTTAGTAATAGCTAATGCAAACGTTAATGTCCAATTTACTCCATTTGGAGCATCAATCACAAGTGTATCCATTGCACCATCAAGTAATCAAGGTCCAACTGATGATGGTAGAATTAAACCTGATTTAACTGGAAGAGGTACAAATGTCTATTCAGCAGCTAATGATGGTGATAATGATTATTCAAATGCAACTGGAACATCTATGGCAGCCCCTAATGTAGCAGGAAGTTTAATTTTACTTCAAGAACATTATAATAATTTAAATGACGAGTTCATGAAATCTGCTACACTTAAAGGACTGGCATGCCACACAGCAAAAGATGAAGCTGAAATGGATAACTTAACATCAGCTGCATATCCTGGACCAGACCCAGTATGGGGTTGGGGCTTACTGGATGCTCAATTCGCAGCTGAAACTATCACAAATGCTCAATCTAATCTTTCAATTATTGAAGAAAATTCTTTAGATAATGGTGAATCGTATTCAAAAACAATAACTGTTTCTGATTCACAAAAATTAATGGCTACTATTTGCTGGACTGATTTAGCAGGTTTTACTCAAAATGGAGCTTTAAACAGTACGGTGCCTGCTTTATACAATGATTTAGACATTAGAATATTTGATAGTTCAGGAAACGAATATTTTCCTTGGAAGTTAGATTTAAATAATCTCCCTTATGCAACTAAAGGAGATAATTTAGTTGATAATGTCGAAAGAGTAGAAATTGAATCACCAACGCCTGGCCAGTATACAATTACAATTTCTCATAAAGGTTTATTAAAAACTGAAGGAAGTGGAGGTGGTCCTGGTGGTGGACTTGTGAATGGCCCTCAAGACTATTCTTTAATTGTTACTGGAGCCAATATGACATTATCTGATTCGAACAATGAAATGTCAAACTTAACAGTTTGGCCTAATCCAGCAAAAGATTTTATTAATTTTCAAATTTCATCTGTTGGCACTGGCTCTACTATTGTTTCTTTAGTTGATATAAGAGGGAGAAAGGTTTATCAAAATAACTTTAATTCAGAAAATATTATACGAAGTGAGATTAAAACTTCAAATTTTGCTAAGGGTATTTATATTTTAAATATTGAACAAGGAAATAAAATTCTAAACAAGAAAGTAATAATAGAATAATTATTATCTAAATTTTTAAAAGAAAAGGTGAACGTAATATTCGTTCACCTTTTCTTTTAAACAAAATCGTATTTTTACAATATGAACAAGGAAACAAAGCTATATGGTATAAGAGCAGTATTAGAAGCTATTGAAGCTAATAAATCACTAGAAAAGATTTTTTTACAAAAGGGATTAAAAGGAGATTTATATTTTAAGCTTGAAAATAAAATCAAAGAAAAAAATCTAAGTTTTAGTTATGTCCCTGTTGAAAAACTTAACCGGCTTACTATAAATAATCACCAAGGTGTTGTCGCAACAATTTCACCAATTTCGTTTTTTGATTTAGATGAACTTGTAACTACAGTAAAAAACAACAAACAAAATCCAATTTTTATAGTTCTTGATCAATTAAGTGATGTAAGGAATTTTGGAGCAATAATTCGAACGGCAGAGTGCACAGGTGTTGATGGAATAATAATTCCAAAAAGTGGTAGTGCTCCTATAAACGGAGATACAATTAAAACTAGTGCAGGGGCGGTTTTTAATATTCCAATATGTAAAGTTGATCATATTAAAGATGCAATATATTATTTTAATACATCCGATATTATTACTGTAGCAGCTACTGAAAAAACTGAAAATAGTATCTATGATATTAATTTTAAAAAGGGTTGTGCAATAATAATGGGATCAGAAGGAAAAGGAGTATCTCCTTCAGTTCTTAAAATTGTTGATATGAAAGCTAAACTGCCAATGTACGGCAAAATTGCCTCTTTGAATGTTTCAGTGGCTTGCGGAGTATTTTTATACGAGATGGTGCGGCAACGTCAGTCTTCCGACTTAAACTTATAATTAATTTTAACTTCATTCTCTTTTGAATTGTCTGATAATTCAATGAAATTACCATCAGCGTCAAACTGTTTTAAGAACAAATCTTCATTTTCATCATAATCTTCATCTTCCCAAGAAAATTTATCCTTAATAGGAATAATTTTAAATAAAAAAGCAAAAATTAGCCCTGTTACAAACCCAGCTAAATGACCTTCCCAAGACATTTTAGCTTTAACAGGAAAAATATACCAAATCATTCCTCCATATAAAAAAATTACAGTGAATGAAAGAGCAATTAATCGATAATGTTTTGAAATAAGTCCTTTAAATAATAAAAAACTCATAAGTACATATATTAGACCGCTGGCTCCAATGTGATATGCAGGTTTACCCAATATCCATGTTATTATACCTGAAATAATGACACCAAAAAATATAACTTTCCAGGCTACTGGTTTATAGAAATAAAAAAGACAAACCGATAATAAAAATAATGGAATTGAGTTATTACATAAATGGGAAAATGATCCGTGAATAAAAACACTTGTAAAAACACCTATAAGACCTTCAAATTGTCTGGGATAAATACCATAGATTTTTAGATCTAATCCAAACCTAAGTTCAGCCCAAAAAACAATCCAAATTAATAAAACAAATAAAATTGGATATCCTATGACTCCGCTAGTAAGTCTAAATGAATAATTTGAGTTCATTTATAAAACATAAAATTATAATTTCTAATCAATTAAAGGTTCAATTATAATTGTATCTTCCTTAATATATTCTCGAACCCACTTGTCTCCTCTTCTATAGGCTGTTCCAGTTAATTTATCTATTATATATACACCATCACATATTGTCTGGTGTAATGAGAATAAAACCTCTTTATTTGAGGTCACAAAATCAAACCCATAACTGGTTGTTATTATTTTAATTTTTAGATTTTGATTATTACCATTTTGATCAACTTGAGTGGTTTCACTTTTAATATTATCATTATTATAGTTTAATAGAAATGCTTTTTCAGAATAATTGTAATTTGCATCACCAATTGAAATAAATGAAGCTCTCAAAGCTTCATGAAAAGCTGTTTTAAAATCTTTTTCATTTGAAATTCCAATTTCGGATTTAAAAATTATTTGATTATCACAATTTTTAAATTGTACTTGTAATTTAGTCTTAAGAAAAGATTTTATTTTTTCAACATTTACATCTAATAACAAACAAGGATTTTTAGCAAGGTCAGAAGGATAATATTTAAGGTCATTTATTACTATGAAACCATTTTTTTTCAGTAAAAACTCAGTAAGTGAGTTAAGTTGATATTGATCTGAAGTTTTTAAAAAATCAAATCTATCTGGAACAGAAACGTATTTGTAATCATTAATATTTAAGCTGTTTTGAGTAAAAACAGATAGGTGAAATAAAAAAATTATAATTATTGAATAAATATTATTTGATTTCATATTGAAACATTTTAGTGTATGAGTTAATACTTATTAATTTAAAGGTATAATTTGAGATCCTTAAGATAATCAATTGTAATGATATCCTTCGGAAAGATAACATTATGATAATTAAAAAAAATAGTGTCAATTCCAATATTTTTTGCACCTAAAATATCTGCTTCTAAATTATCTCCTATCATTAAACTACTCTCAATGTCTGTATTCGCGGCTGAAAGTGCATAATCAAATATTTTGCGATTAGGCTTTTTCACTCCAACCATTTCAGAATTTGTAACGGTATCAAAAAAAAATGATATACCAGATTTTTCTAATTTACCTCTTTGTACTTCCTGGAAACCATTAGTTATTATATGAAGTTTATATTTTGGATGTAAATATTTTAAAATATCTAGACTCCCCAATATGAGATGATTGAAAGTAGATAGAAATTTAATATACTCATCTGATAAATCGTTAATAAGGCGATCAGAAATATCAATTTCTAATGCATCGAAAGTATCTTTGAGTCTAAAGTATCGCAAATTAACTTTATCAATTTTCTCTTCCCTGTAAAGTTTCCAGTATTTCAAATTAATTGGTTCATAGACTTTTAAAAAAGATTTTAAATTAATATTAATATCATGTAAACTGAATAGCTTCTTAAATGTAAGAGAAGAATTTTTATCAAAATCCCATAGGGTATGGTCTAGATCAAAAAATATGTGCTTCTTGTTTTTAAAATTCATCTGTTGATTCTAAAATAATATTAAACAAAGATTTAAAGTCATTCCAACGCTCCAATTTACTAAAAGAATAGTTGTGAAAAATAGGAGTGAAAATACCTCCAACTTTTTTTACCTCTTCTATGGCCCTTTCTAAAGTTTCCCTTTTATCTAAATAGGATTCATACTTAAGTAATGAAAAATCCATTAGTTGGTAAGGATGTATCATTAATGGAGTTTGCACTTCATAATCAATATCATAAAATAACAAGGGACATGAAGTACCAGCTCTAAATCCAATTTCATCAGGGTACCCCATTGAATAATCTTTTTTTATTTCTAAATCAACGTAATTTCGGTATGCTGTTGGTAGATTAACTTTTGAAAATGAAGCTCGAACTTTAGCCGTAGTTGAATTTAAAACACTGTCTAATTTTTGCTTTTCTTTTTTTAAAATTGAAAAATCCCCAAGTGCAGCAAATGAACATTTAAGGCCAACTTCACAATAATCGCGCATTGATTTTATAAGAGTTATAAAACTTTTTTTATTTATGGAAATATTTTTATCAAAAGAAGTGTAATCACCAACTAAAAAAAACAAAGTAAATCTATTTTTATTTTTTTTTTGTCGGTTTATTATCCAATTATAGTTATCATAAGGATCTTTCTTTAACTTAAATAAAACAAAAAAACGATCATAAAATAATTGGAACCTAAAATTAATTAAATCTGAAAATACTCCCCCCAATGTTCTAAACAGTCCTTTATGCTTAAAGTAATATGCCATGGGTATATCTATAACTGGGTCAATTTTATATTTTTTTTCTGGGAACTTTTGCTCTGGAAAATATTTTTTAAGTTCATTTTTAAAATATAATGCCCATATATCAACTACAGGTTGGTTTAAAAAATCATGTTTAAATGATATACTATCATTTTTTGTAAATCTGCCAAAATTATCTTTAACATGTGGAAGGTATTCTTCATATCGACTTAATAAATAAAAAGCTGCAGAAAAAATATCAAAAGGTAGATTTCCAGACTCGCCAGAGTAAAAAAAACATTTTGTATCTCTCCAATTTTTAATATTAATTTCGACATCTGTAATACCTTGATCAAAAAGTAATCCGTGACTTTTTACAAAAAACTCTGTTCCCAAAGGCTGAGAAGCGTACGATATTTTTGGTCCATCATGAGAAATGAAAGTCTCAACTTTGGTAGTAAAACTTATTGGAATACCAAGAATTCTTGTACAAATTTGATTAAACACAAACTTTAATCGACTTGTAACAACACTAGTATAGATTAAAAGCATTAAAAATTAATTTATGAATAACTAAAATAAGTTATTTCTTTGATAATAATATTTATGCCTTTAAGATTTATTCTCTATTGTATTTTTTAAATTATTAATATTTAACCCACCATAGTTGCCTGAGCTCATAAACAGAAGAGATGTATTTTCATAATCTTTTGATTTTAAAAACTTTTCTAAATCAGGAGTATTATTAAATACATTTAATTTTTTATGTTTAAAAGATATTTCAATTTTATCAAAACTAATTTCATTAATCTTCTTTATTTCTATTGCTTTTGCAGAGTAAAAAACAATTGCTTCGTCTGCATATTTAAGTGTATTTTGATACTCACTAATGAAATTTTCATTTAAACTACTATAAGTATGAAGCTCCAAACAAGCTATTAATTTTCTGTTTGGAAATTGTTTTTTTACTGCACAAGTTGTTGCACTAACTTTACTAGGGGCATGAGCAAAATCTTTAAATATAACAGTAGTGTTAAATTCAAAAAATTTCTCTAAGCGTCTTGAAGCACCTGTGAATGACGAGATTCCTTCGTAAAAATCATCCTCGTCAATACCCATTTGTTGACATATCCATTTAGCACCAGCAATATTACTTAGATTATGTTCGCCAAAAATATTTAATGGAATTGGACCTTCATTAGTATTTAAAAATGTAATTCCATTGTTTATATAAAAATCAGGTGTTTTGTAAGGAAACTTTTTAATAGGGTTATCACTTTGTTCTACAATTTTCTTTACCTCAAGGTCTTCTTCATTATATGTAATGCTTCCTCCACTTACAATTGAGTTAACAAAGACTGAAAACTGATTTTTATAATCTTCAAAATTTGGAAAAACATTAATGTGGTCCCATGCTATACCACTAACCAAAGCAATATTTGGTTTATAGTGATGAAATTTAGGTATTAGATCAATTGGAGAACTGAGATATTCATCACCTTCTAAAATAATAAAATCATTGCGATCGGTTAGGTTAACCATAACGTCAAAACCTTCTATTTGAGCTCCTACCATAAAATCACATGATTTGCTATGATATTTCAATACATGTAGGATCATGGATACAATCGTTGTCTTGCCATGACTACCACCAATTACAACTCGAGTTTTAGCTTTAGACTGCAAGTATATAAATTCTGGATAAGAGTATATATTTAAATTTAAAGATTGAGCCTTAATTAGTTCAGGATTATCTATCTTGGCATGCATGCCTAATATTATAGCATCAATTTCGCCAGTAATTTTGTTAGGGAACCAACCTTCTTTATTAGGCAACAAACCAGAGGCCTCTAATCTTGATTTTGAAGGATCAAATATAACATCATCACTTCCACTAACTTCATATCCTTTATTGTGCAATGCTAATGCAAGATTATGCATAGCAGCTCCACCAATGGCAATAAAATGAATCCTCATGATTATTTTTTAATTGTGAATATACGTTTTAGTGATAAAGTTATATGATTATAGCTTTAATAGTTGTTTTTTCTTTTCTTTGGCGTTTTCAAATTCTGGATCTAACATTAAAGAATTGTCTAAACTTTTTAATGCAGAATTTATATCTCCTAATCTAAACTCTATATCCGAAATTTCATAATAAACAATATTTAAAGGATATCTATCAACTGCGCTATAATCTTGAACATATCTTTTTAAATATAATAATGCTTTTTCCAAATCTGAATCTATTAAATCTATTCCGACACCTATCTGATAATTAATATTATTATTAATTATACATTTATTGTTTTTAATACAATCATTTTTAAACCATTCTTCGAGTGCTTTCCTTATAAAAAAAATAAAATTATCATTGTCATCTTTTTCTTTTGAAATATAGGCCTTAGCGAAAAAACCATTTAATTTAGACAGCTTTTCAAGCTTGTTTGAATATTGCCAAGCTTTTTCAAAGTCACCTCCTAAAATAATTGGCAGCTGAGAATAAAGTTCAATCTGTGCCCAATATAATTCTATAGAATTAGGGTTTAAATATTCCGCTTTGTTAAATGCCTTTTTAGCTTGTTTTAAAAAACTCAATGATTTAAGCTTAGAACCATTTTTTGCCAACATTGCTAAAACACCTCCATATTTAAATTGATAATTTGAGTTATTGTCTTCTAATAAAACTAGGTTTTCATAAGGCTCTAAAGCCTGATTCCATGACCCAATAGAACTATATAAATCACCCAATGATTCTAAAGCATCTAAATCATTTGGTGAATTTTTTAAAAGATTTAAATAATAAGACTCCGAAGATTTAAAATTATTATTTTTCGAAACTTGTCCAAACATTAGGTTTAGTCCAAAAAATAAAAAACAATAAAAAAACAAATATTTCATGGCCTATAGGAAAGAATTTATTTAATGAATCATTTATTTAATTGTTTCCAAAGTAAATCTTTAAGTTCTACTATTCCAGTTTGGGCTATTGATGAAATAAAAATATAATCGATTGTTAGTTCCAAATCTAACTGGGACTTAAGTTCTGACTTAAGCTCTTCGTCTAAAAGATCACTCTTTGAAATAGCAATCAAGCGATCTTTATCTAATAACTCAGGATTATATCTTTTTAATTCATCGCTAAGAATTTTATATTGTTCTTTTATACTTTTAGCGTCTGCGGGTATTAAAAACAAAAGAATTGAATTTCTTTCTATGTGTCTCAAAAAATAGTGCCCTAATCCTTTACCTTCAGCGGCACCTTCAATAATTCCTGGAATGTCAGCCATCACAAAAGATTTATAATCTCTGTAATTGACAATACCTAAATTTGGTTTCAAAGTTGTAAATTCATAATCAGCAATTTTAGGTTTAGCGGCAGTTACAACGGAAAGTAATGTTGATTTACCAGCATTAGGAAACCCAACAAGTCCAACATCAGCTAAAATTTTTAACTCTACAGTAACATTTTTTTCCTCTCCTGGAATCCCAGGCTGAGCATAACGTGGTGTTTGATTTGTTGAAGATTTAAAATGCCAATTTCCACGCCCCCCTTTACCGCCTTCACAAAGAATTATTTCTTGATTGTGATTTGTGATTTCAAAAAGAAATTTACCAGATTCTGTGTCTTTTACAACTGTTCCAAGCGGTACTTCAATAAATACATCTGTTCCGTCAGCACCAGTACTTCTATTCTTACTTCCATGTTCACCATGACCGGCTCTAAAGTGTTTTTTAAACTTCAAATGATGTAGTGTCCAAAGATTTTGATTACCTCTTAAAATTATATGCCCTCCTCGACCACCATCTCCTCCGTCCGGGCCTCCCTTTGTAATATACTTCTCACGATGCAAATGAATAGAACCCTTGCCTCCATTTCCTGAACAAGAATATAATTTAATATAGTCAACAAAGTTCCCTTCTGTCATAGTTTAATCTAAATATTATTTACGACTGAATTTAATCTGCTTGTTATTTCTTCAATCGTACCAACACCATCAATTCCGTAATACTTCCCTTTGTCTTTGTAATAATTTTTTAAAATTGCTGTTTCTGAGTAATATGTTTTTATTCGATTTCGAATAATTTCTTCAGTTGAATCGTCAGTTCTACCACTAGTTTCTCCGCGCTTAAGCAAACGTTCGATTAAAATCTCGTCTTGAACTTCAAGGGCAATCATCGCATTTAAATTTGAATTATGACTCAACAAAATTTTTTCAAGTGCATCAGCCTGAAAAGTATTTCTTGGAAATCCATCAAAAATAAAACCATTTTCGTTGAAGTTATTTGAAACTTCGTCTCTTAGCATATCAATGGTAACTTGATCTGGGACAAGAACTCCCTTATTTATATATGATTGTGCTAAATTTCCTAAATCTGTTTTATTTTTAATATTTTTTCTAAATACATCACCAGTTGAAATATGTGTCAAACTGCGTTCAACTTTTAAAAAATTAGCTTGAGTTCCTTTTCCAGCACCGGGTGGTCCAAATAATACAATATTTAACATGTTTTTTAATGTTGTTTTTAACAAAAAAGCGATTACATTTTTTGCAGTTACATTTATAAAATTAAAGAACAAAGATAATCAAATACAAAGGCTAAGGTATATTTTCAAGATAGATTTTGATGTATGTTTTCATTTTTAAGTGTATTTTTGTAACTAACTTTAATATCAATTTCCTTGGAATATTTTTCTTCAAAACATAAACTAGGTATTTTGGGAGGCGGTCAACTTGGGAAAATGTTGCTTTACAACACTAGGAAATTTGATATTCATACTTGCGTGCTAGATCCTAATAAAGACGCTCCTAGTAGGTTATCTTGTAATTCTTTTTATCAAGGAGATTTAATGGATTTTAAAAGTGTTTATGAGTTTGGAAAAAATTTAGATACACTAACAATAGAAATTGAAAATGTTAATGTCGAAGCTTTAAAGGCTTTAGAAAAAAATGGGATTAAAGTTTATCCCAGTTCAAAAACTTTAGGAATAATCAAAAATAAATCTAGACAAAAAAACTTTTACCAGAAAAATAATATCCCAACTGCAAATTTTGACACATATAAAAGTGTCTCAGAACTAAAGGACAATATTTTATCTAATAAGCAGCAACTACCTTTTGTTTGGAAAAGTACAGAGTTTGGTTATGATGGAAATGGAGTAAAAATTATTCGTAAAATTGATGATCTTAATTCAGTTCCCGATGTTGAGTGTATAGCAGAAGAATTAATTCCATTTAAAAACGAATTATCAGTAATAGTTGCTAGAAATCCTAATGGTGAAATGGTATCATATCCTGTTGTGGAAATGGAATTCCATCCAGAAGCTAATCAAGTTGAATATGTTCTTTGCCCAGCTAGAATTTCTGAAAGTATTGCAAATAAAGCAACTTCAATTGCTTTGAAAGTAGCAAAAGCGTTTAGCAATGTTGGTCTTCTTGCAGTAGAAATGTTTTTAACAAATGATAACTCTATTTTAATCAATGAAGTTGCTCCAAGACCTCATAACTCAGGACATCATACTATTGAATCTAGTTATACTTCTCAATTTGAACAACATCTTAGATCTGTATTAAATTTACCTTTAGGTTCTACAAAAAATAAGTCTTGTGGTGTAATGGTAAATTTAGTTGGTGCTGAAGGACACAAAGGTTTAGTTCATTATAAAAATATTGATAAAATAATGGAACTTGAAGGCGTAACTCCTCACATATATGGAAAAAAGCAAACACGCCCTTTTAGAAAAATGGGGCATGTTACAA
>Ga0213858_10001312_pt1 | contig 11864 bp, 6 predicted proteins | sample PICome_FD_160122 | JGI IMG/M metagenome (GOLD analysis project Ga0213858, IMG submission 160122) | Coastal seawater microbial communities near Pivers Island, North Carolina, United States - PICO245 | ecosystem: Environmental > Aquatic > Marine > Coastal | place: USA: North Carolina | collected... | reverse complement strand
TCGAATGGCACCGTCTTTCGCCAACCTGCGTTGTGTAAACCTGAACACTCTTCACTTCCTCTCTGACTTCGAGGACGTTCCTGCTGTTCCCTCTGCTCGCTCCACTGTATGCACATGAGACCCGTATTGGAAACAGCAAACCAGGCAGGAAACTCACGGATCGTCTGAGTCCTTGAGTTCCGGGAGTTGTTCAAAAACCGCCGTCACCTTTTCCAGATCAACAGCCTCATCGCCCGCCGGAAAAGGAAATTGAACCAGACTCCAGTGCTCTGTGAAAGAAGCTGCTTCCCCGGGAGCCAGTCTCTCGCGGGGCCCGATCGGTTCCAGTTCGATCATCTCACGCTGCTGCGGATACCAGACAGAAACGGTAAGCCCGGCAACCTCGTTGTAGACACGGTCAGGATTCGCCCGAAAGCGTTTGATGAACAAATGGTCGCCCGGCATCACATAGCCCAGCCAGCCCGCAAATGAATCGAAGCCCAGCTTGGGCCGTCGTGGAGGTGCAAGGATCTCAACAAAACGACCTCGCTGCCGAATCAGCGGATCCTCGTTATTCGCATTCAGGATTGCGGATTCTTCGTACATCACATAGCCAGCAGGAAAGCGGCTGGGAGTTTCGCCACGGGGGATCAGACAGATTCCTCCGCCAGGGGAAAATGATCGTCCCCAATGGCAATATTCCACGGTTCTGTCGCTCACATTCACCAGCGTCTGACGACAGCTCAGGGACGCTGCCTGATCGCTGCTGCCAGCCCCCTCCAGGTGAAAATCACGAATCACCTGGAGACCACTCTGCGGGTCCTCCTGACTCACCATCCGTGCAGATGCAGGGCCGGTAATCTCACTGCTCCACGCGCCGGACCAGATTATACGGTGCGAGGGAACCACCAGCTCCGGCCCGAAGTCGAATCGACCGGCTGACGACAATGGAGGATCACCGGACCTCCACGCTCGCTCCCGCGGATCCACATACATGGAGTTAAAACCATTCAGACTGTACTCCAGAACGCGACCGCCTGCCTCAGGGCACAGCACAACTCGAGTCTCCCCGCGGCTCAGCTCAATGGCATTCGTGTAGCCGTGCCAGGGCTGAAACCGCGATGTATCTGTCAGACGCCCTCGATAAGACGTCAGCACAGCCTCCGTAAACGCATCACGCACATCGGAACCATCACTATTGCCGAACCCCGTGCGTTGAATCATCAACAGCAGCACCAGCCCACGAGCGGGATCGATCCACAATTGAGTTCCCCATGCCCCCCCATGTCCAAAAGTCCCGGGAAACAGATGCCGCGTCACACCCTGCGGATGCTGCAACAGACACCACCCCAGTCCCCATTGATTCCCCGGGGTGAAGCCCGTCGTCAGGGCTCCGGTTTGAGGCGTCAGCATTTCCGTAACTGCTGACTTTGTCATCAGCGACGACTGCTCCCCGCGAACAATTCTGAGAATCGCCTGGCCGAATTTCGCCATATCGTCAGCCGTCGAATACAGCCCCCCGGAGGGATTGGGCATGCGCGGCTGAGTTGGGTCCGGGATCTCTACTGCCTGCAATTCACCCGGCTCTGCGCCGGGACGACATGTCGTGACCAATCGAGACGCCTGTGCTTCGGTCAGAACAAATGCAGTGTCCTGCATGCCCAATGGCTCAAAAATGTGTTGCCGAAAGTAATCCTGCAGAGACACCCCCGAAATCACCTCAATCAGCCGCCCGGCAACTGTGATACCGCTGCTGTATTCCCACCGATCACCCGGATGAAAGCGGAGTGGTTTCCGGCCGATTGCCTCAACCTCTTCCTGCAGCGTGCTCAAACCGATTCGCCCTGACGAACGCGGCAGACCGGCAGTGTGAGTCAGAAGATCCCGGACAGTGATTTCCCGACAGGGAGTACCATCATCGAGTCGCGGCTCCGCGAACGCCGGGATGAACTTCGAAACAGCATCGTCCAGCGAAATCAACCCCTCCGCTGACAACTGCAGCAGGGACGTTGCTGTCACCAGTTTGGTCATGGATGCAATTCGAAAGATCGCATCCCGACGGATCGGATTTCTGCCTTCGACATCAGCACTTCCGTCGGTGGTTACGAGAACAATTCCGTTGGAATCTGCTGTCACCGTCACAGCCCCGGTTATCTGACCGGTTTCGACCTGCAGACGCATCGCCGAACTGACGGCCTCAGAAAAACCATCTTCCCATTGCGGCCCCTGTGCGAAACAGGGAAGGGTGGACAACAGGACTGCTGTGAACAGACACACGACGCGCATCAGACACCTCTGCGGAGTGCGGAACCGGAAACCAGAACTGGTTCCCCAGTGTATGCTCTGTCGGCAGAAAAATCAGTTCTGCGATGATATCGACCGAAGGAGTTCAGCCTGCCGCTGATGAAAATCGGCTCGCGTAATGTCACCGCGTTCGCCGTAAATCTCGGTAAGCCACTCATGAGCCTGCAGCAGAGATTGATCCAGCTCAAGGGCACGCTTCGCCGCATCAATTCCCGCGGAGTCGTCGCCCAACTGCCCAAGGACATGGGCCAATCGCCCCCAATATCGCGACCGCGATGGATTCACCTGCAACAGCTTTTCGTAGGCAACTCGTGCCCCTCGCATTTGCCCCGACTGATGCAGCGCGGAAGAGAGGATCTCGAGGGCGTATTCCTGCCGAGGATTCAATTCCAGCAACTGTTCCAGGAAATCAGCGGCACGTTGCACCTTGCCGGTCTGAATCAGAGATCGCCCCATCGACAGCAGCACCTCCTCGTCTGTAGCATTGCGATCCAGCGCGCGTTCCAGCTTCTCGATGGCGATCCGAGCTGACGGAGTGTGTCCCCCAAGATAGGCGACCTCAGAGAGGTAAATTCCCTCCGCTCGCTCAATCACATCGGGGTCTGAGTCTGTTCCGGGTTCTTCAAACAAAATCAGTTCCGGCTTCGTCAGGACAAGACCTGAGTTCTTCTCAGGTACCGCATTGACACGACGAGCCAACACGCGATGATCGGTCTGCGCCGAGTGGACGTCCGCAGCCGGATATTGAGGCATGTGACAATCGATACATGAATCACTCACCGCCTGCCGCTCCGCCATCCGCTCACGACAGTCCTGATCATCGCCGGTGTGACATTCCATGCAACGATTTCGATACCAGTCCGTCTTCTGATCTGCTGGTGGCACCTGATGAGGATCGTGGCAGCTGATACAGCTCAATGCACCTTCAGACTTCACATAGCATTTGCTGACATGCATCTGCTCAACGTGGCTCACTGCTCCCGCAGCTCCCTCGCGAACTCCCTTTGTTTTCACAAAGATTGTCCAGATGTCCGAAAGTTGCATTCCCGGCCGGAAGTCAAACTCACTGTGGCCGTCTCTCAACACTCGTCGCTGACCGGCAAGGTGACACTGATTGCAGACCGCGTCCAAACGGGAATCCTGAAACACACCGGGGTTGATAATGGGATCCCTGACCGCCACCGAATCGCCCTCGTTGGAATGCAGCGCAACGTGTTCCTCCCCCGGACCATGGCAGCGTTCACAGCCGATCATCGTCTCTGCAAATAATGGTGCCTCGAATCGATCAACTTCATCGTTTGCCGGCAGAGATCTTCCCGCGTGACAGGACAGACATGCATGCGTTACGCGCCGTTCAAATCGATCGTGAAAAACCGGATCATACCCGGGAGAAAGAGCCCAGCTGTCGTCCCCCGCATACCACGTAATCGGAGACTGATACAAACAGCCATCAGCGTTTCTCAGCCATGATCTGCCGTGCGCACCAGAACCCGTCACCACATCCATCGCAAACTCCTGCTCATAGACAGCAGTACCGTTTTCCAGGAGTCGCTGCTCCGAGTGGATGAGCTCGTGCCCGCTACGAATGGCTGAATACTTTACGCCAGCAACGTTGGTGAATGAAGCATCCGTGTAGTCTTCAACAGGATCATCCTCGTGAACCAGCTTCAGAGAATTCGCCATCGGATGCTGGAGATATGCGTTGCCAATTTCCCGATGGCAGTCAAGACATGCTGCAGAACCACTCCAATGACTTTCAGCTTCGGAGGCTGCGAGTGAGCTCGCTTCGCCAGCCGCCGGAAGATCCCCCAACACGGCTCCGGAATCTTCACGGCGAGCGGATGGCTCCGGGACACACCCCGCTGACAGCAACGCCGTCAGAACACCTCCGACCACGATTTTCCGTGACAACAAATTCAACAGAGCAGACTGTTTCATTCCGCCATCTCCACGGGGGCTCCGCGACCCTCAATAATCAGGATGGAACGGGCATCAGCCGCAACCTGAAATGACTCCTCGCCTTCCCCATACCACTTGACAATGACTTCCAGGAAATCCGTGCTTTCAGACAGAGGAAATGTCAACACGCGTTCGTGACTCGCCGCATAACTTGTCCCTGCCACAAGTTCACGCGTCAAAGATCTTCCAGCTGAAATCACCGTCACCCGCGTGTTGATCGCGTTGCGATTTGTCGCGGTTCCGGTCAGTCGCACCTGCAACGAGTTCGCGGGAGTTGTCTTGTTCTGCATGAGCTGAGCAGGGGAGTTGTGGTGCACAATGCACATGTCCAGATCTCCGTCCCGATCATAGTCAGCAGTGCCGATGCTGCGGCCCACCCGACGCTCATTCAGGAATGGGTTTTCATCACCGCCGCACTCCTGCCAGCGCACGCCGTCGAAGGAAAATAACTGCGGGACCATCTCATACCCCTCCGCATATCGGGGATCAATATGCCCGTTCGTTACAAACAGGTCCATGTTTCCATCAAGGTTGAAGTCCTCCATCACTGTCCCAAACCCCAGCTTGGGAAGTGTCAGTTCACGCAGTCCGGTCATGCCACTGACATCCACAAATCCCTGAGACCCACGATTCTGGTACAGGGTATTGGACTCACCACTAAAATGAGTCAGCAACAGATCGGGAAAGCCATTCCCGTCATAGTCGCCATAGCCCACACCCATGCTGGCCTGAGGTTCACCCGTGGCATTAAATGCTCCGCCTAACAGCGGAGCGGCATTGGTATAGGCCCCCTCAGCTCCTCGCTTAAAGAGGAAATTGGCCGTTGTATCGTTGGCGATATAAATCTCAGCTCCAGCTTCACCATCGAGATCCGCAATGACAAGGCCAAGTGCCTTATTGCCGGGGCCACTCAAACCAAGTTCGCCAGCATTCTCCCGCAACGCCCCAGCACCATTGCTGATGAAGCAGAAGTCCGGTTGAGACTCCACATTACGGGGATGACAAATCGATGGTATTCCCTCCTTGTCAAGACACTCAACCGGATTACAGGCATCGTAAATCGCATAGTTGCAGACGTATAAGTCCAGATCACCATCACCATTGATGTCCGCCCACGCAGCTGTGGAACTCCAGACATCACGAATCCCCACCATCAAGCCCGTGCCGTCTCGAAATGTCCCGTCGCCATTGTTCAGGAACAAACGACTGCGCCCTGAATTGGCGACAAACAGGTCGTCAAACCCATCGTTGTCAAAATCGCCTGCCGCAAGCCCATGCCCAAACCCGTTGTCGTCCAGCCCGGCCGCCGCGAAGCAATCCTCGAACTGCCCACTGACACTCTGACGAAACAGTTGGTCCCGCCCCAGCGACGCATCGGATTCAGGACACTGCGCTCCACCCTGACTGAGGTAAAGATCGATCAATCCATCACAGTCAACGTCAATCCAGCCCACACCCCCACCGGTCGACTCAGTCATAAGAGCGCGGGGGCTCGCTCCGTTATCGAAGACATGCGAAATCCCAACCTGCTGAGCAACATCACGAAATACCGGGAAACTGGTGTCGAACACCGCAACTTCAGCGCGTTGTGTCTTCGGCCTGAAGTCAAAATCCGTCGTTGGATCCTGCTCCTTGCCTCCCGGAGCCACCTCACCATCGCATCCAATTGCGAGGATGAGAAGAAGCACGAAAATCATCGCTCCGACGTCAACGCGCCCTGCCCGGATCTTCATGTGGATTCGTCCAATGCAGAATGAAAAAAACCACATGACGGCTAACCGTCATGTGGTTCATTATTGCAGAGAATTGCGATTTGCGATCAGAATTCGCCGACAACGTTTCCATCACGGCGGTGAGACAAATTATATCGCACCAGGTGGTCAATATTCTCGCTCAGGAACCGAACGGAACCGTCACAAAGAACGACCTGGCAACCGCCCGTGTGGTTACTACTCGGTGAAGAGCAGCGTGGGTCCCACTCGTCCCCGGGCAACCACGCTTTGTTCGTGTTGTTGATCGGGTTACGCATTGTGTTGACCGCACCAAGCGGAGATGCCCAGTTTGCATCAAACTTCGCATCTCGCTTGAAGATCGAGTTGTTGGCACGCCAGTGCATGCTTTCGAAAAGCAGCACAGTATTCGACGTCCCGTCAGTAATCTCATGAATCCCGCGAGAGCCGCGGAACATGAAGACACCATTGATGTTGGGATTGTCGTTATTCCATCGCTCACTGATCCACGGCGTGCCGTAGCTGCCCTTCACGAATCGGTTGTCAGCAGCGGGGAAGTCAGGCACGTTTCCGCAATCCTTCCACCCAGCCCAGATGTGTCCCATGTTTCCAATGTAATCGAGACCTGCTGCCGGGCCCTGGTATGGGGCCGTCCCCCAACCACCATTGTCAATCTCGATCAATTGATCGCGACGGACTTTCGGCTGATCGTTCGAAGGGCAAATGAAGGTTGGGATGACGATTTCAGCCAGCTTTCGTGGTGACGGCGTATTACCGATCGTACCGGTAAAGCCCATCCCAATATTTGGCACATCCCCATTGGCAATCGGAAAGTACTGGGCAATCTGGTTGTACAGATTCGCCTGATCCATGTAAGGCATTGCCATCAGCGTCCAGGGCCATGAGCCGTTCACATACCGGGGATTGCTGGGGTCTGGCTGCTGATGATTCTGGCCGTTGAACCAGTTCATCGGAAACTGGTTGTAGGTGTCGTGATAGTTGTGACAGGCCAACCCAAGTTGCTTCAGGTTGTTCTTACACTGGGTACGACGAGCAGCTTCTCGAGCCTGCTGAACGGCGGGCAACAACAACGCAACAAGAATTGCGATAATTGCAATTACCACCAGCAGTTCGATCAGCGTAAACCCGCGTTTTTGACGCGATCTCAACATGATCAACCTCCATTGATGCAATAACAAAGACAAGAAATTAGTTCAAAAAAGAAAACAGCGGGAACCACGAGATCACCCCGCAACTTCCAACTGATACTCAACACGTCAAGACAATCTTTTGCTGCGAGGGTAACTTCCCCGCCACCGGATTCTCCCTACTGTTCATCCCCACACTCAACAAACACTGTTCGTCGGGATTCCAGACGCCTGCATGAAGTCAACTAACTGGCATCAGGGCAGCGAAATATCGAAGTCTCCTCCGCCAGCGTTCACTGTATACTTCAACGTCGTCTTGTTGGCTGATTCATACTCGGGTGGGATGACCGAACCCTTGTTGTACTCAGGAGCGGAATTCTTGCTTCCACCAGACTGACGAGCCTTCAACATTTCCTGCATACGGCTGGTATCCATCCCGCCGCCGCTGCCACCACCGCCGGTTTCCTGAATCTGCTGCAACGTGACCTTATGTTCGCCAGCCACCGCACCCTCTTTACCACTTTGGGAAATCAATACAAAGCGTCCCTCAGAGTCGGTTCGGCCTGCGGACGAGACTCCACCAGCAACCGGATGAAAGGTGACACTGACGGACGCCAGTGGCTCTCCGCCTTTCTTCAAGGTTCCCGTCACGTACTCGAGGGCCGGCCCACTTTCGCCACATCCGGCCTGAAGAAACAGGGCAATCAACGCAAGAAAACTGAGTTGGAATTGGCGTCGGAGCACAGCAGTAAACCCGGCTGAGAGGAAATAGGAAAGTTTCGCGTGGAGTATACCGCGCACAGGAGCAGACGTTAGTTGAGCAATCGACCTGCTTCAAGACGCAGATCATGGTAATTTTTGTCTCAGAAAATTTTTTTTTCATTCACTTTTCGTGAATCACCAGGATTTGTCCAACACGTTCAGCTTCTGCAAGACAACGGCCAAAAGGTGAACACGCGACCAGTATTGTCTGTGAGCACTAAAAACGCGCCCCCAGGGCAGAAGCAGTTTCCGTGTCTCCGCACGAGTCGGCATAACTTTGGATCTTGAGCAACAAAGCGGGGGACAGATCGACGGCGGAAGGTTGCAGCAGAATCTCCGAACGCAACTCCCGACCATACGCCGCGAGCCGTTGCTCTCGTTCCACCTCCGGTCTTTGCTGGACCCGCAACAGGTTGGCGTACTCGTGATGAGCCAGTGGACTCAGCGGATGCAGTCGGATTGCCTGCTGAATTGCCTTTTCAGCATCCTCGTACTCTTCAACCTGTGTGTGATACCACGCTCGAATGACCCAAACCATATGGTCCTCAGCAGCATTTCCCGAGACTTGCGTCAGCAGTTCCGAAACTCGCTCGATATCGCCACCACGATAGGCCCGGTACAGCAGGAAACTCAGCAGCACGGAGTCATTCGGATATGTCTCAAGGAATCCCGCCAGCTGTTTTTGAGCCTGCTGACTCAATTCAATCATTTCCGCAGTCGGAGAGGTTTCCATGCCGCTGATTACATCCATGGCGGTGGTCACCGCCAGAGCGACTTTGAAACGTGCTTCATCCGGCGCACCTCGGAGCCACCGCTGGTTTTGCTCGGCGGCATTTGTAAACGAGAGGATATCGGCCATGATCAAATAGCAGTAGGACTCGCGAGGTTCTGCCCCAGCCTGAATTGCTCGGCGAATGGCACGTAACATATCAACTCGCTGCAGGGTCATCGCGTAGAACGAAATCACACGGGAGTGACTATCAGTGTGACGAGGTTCGCTGCCAATGACCTGTTCACTTGTCCGCAGCGCATTCAAAGGCGAATTTAATTCGGACCATTCCACTCCAGCCTTCTCCGCCAGCCCGTAGACAAAGTTGGGATCTGTAGACGGAATCTGCGCGAGGATTTCCACGAGATCGCCGTGTCGGTCTTGTTGTTGTGCCGCTTCCGCGGCGCGCCAGAGCGCGTCGGCGTGTCCTGGAGCCCATGCCAGCCACTCCTCGGCAACCTGCCGCATGTAATCCCAGTCCCCCTCTCTGGCGGCAACTTGACAGGCCTTCTCAAATCGATCGTGCCCGGCGTTGATTCGATAAACGTTGACCGCATACAGCGTTGCACTAACGACGATGAGTCCGGCCGCGACGAGTGCAGCAGAGGCCCGCCGCCTCCCCCCATTTGCACTCCGTGGCTCAACTTGAGATTGACCGGATCCGCCGGATTCGCCACCACTGTTGGTCACTTCATTGGACATGCTGTACCTTTGGAGAGAAATGCAGCCGCCAGGATTTGTTTAAGGCCTGAGTTGGACTGCCAGTAATCTACACTGTTGTTATTCGGCGGCAAACGGGAATTCGCCGAATGCACAACAGCAACGACCCCGGTACCGGCTGGATACTGCATGCTGTCAGTCGTGCGGAACCATGCTCCCCGGATGCAGCAGGGCGGGCGACACCTTGTTTGGACTCCGGGCAATTGAGAGAAAATCCAACGACCCACGTTTTCACACTGACAGTGGATTCACCGCAGCAATGACCCCGTTCGAACTGAAACGCTGGTATTCGCTTTTGCCCCTGCTGGCCTGGATCGGTTGCTGCCTTTGCGGCTGTACTGGTTCAGATGGTGAAGAAACCCTGTCACAGGCCGAGCAACTGCTGATCCGCGGAAAATCCGTTGAGGCCGATCAGCTGCTGCAGTCGATTCCCGAGAATTCGCCGGTGCACAGTGATGCGCTGCTGGCCCGGGCAAGAATTGCCATCAGACGCCGAATGTACAGCGAGGCATTGCCATTGCTGGAACAGATCCCGCGAGACCGCAGTCGAACGTCAATGACCGCCGCCGGGCTGGCACTGGACATTCAATTCCGGGATTGCAGTCTTTCTGCGGCGGCTGAACTGTGCCGATACCTGCTCGAAAATGAAGACGATAACCCGGCGCGCAAGTCGATGCTGGCAACAATCCTCGCAGTCGGCGGCAAACGGGAACAGTCTGAATCATTGCTGCTGGAAATGCTCTTCGCCGGCAAGTTAAACATCAAAGACCTCGTTATGCTCACTTCGCGCGAACGATTGCCTCCGGAATCCGATCGCCTGTTTTCGTGTTCCGACTACAAGGGGACAGATCCACTGACGCTCTATGCACTGGCCAATCGCAGTCTCGAACAGGGTGATCGGAAGAAAGCTCTGCAGAGACTGATGACCGGTGCGGCACAAACACCGGAAGCTGTGCCTGTTCAATCATTGCTGGGTGAGCTGTTAATGGATGAACCAGGCGGCAGTCAGTTGCGAAGCTGGGCGTCAGCCCTTCCGGAAACGATTCGGAAGGAACCTGAGATCACGCTGATCTTCGGACTGCTTGCCCGACGCCTGCAACGTCCTGAACTGGCGGCCAGCTGTTTTATTTCCGTGATCAAAGCCGACCCTTTGAATCGTCGCGCGATCTTCCAGCTTGCTCGCGTTCTTGCTGATTCAAACCCCACTGCAGCTGCTGTGCTGCAAAACCGTGCCGACCGGATGCTGAGGTACTCGGAGCTGATGGAACGCGTCCTCAACCGCGCGGGGGCAGACACTGCAGGCTTCTCGGAACTGCTGGAAATCCTTGTGGAGTCGGGACGGCCAGCTGAGGCTGCTGCGTGGGTGAAGATGGATAATAATCGGCATGGACTGGACACGCTGAATCCGGAAACCAGCCGCGCAATCAGCCAGTGGAATCCTCGCTCTGGAAAACGGTTTGATGCAGCGGCATTCCTGGACCGTCAACTCAACCTCGCGGAACAGGACAGCCCGAAGTGGTCTGTACTGCTGGCATTAGCCGATGAGGCTGATTCACCGCAGACATCCCCAACTGCAGCGCGTTCCGCGGTCATCATGTCAGATCAGGCGCAGCCAGCCGGGCTGAATTTCACCTACCGGGCGGGCGGAGTCAGCGCGGGAGCTGTGCGTATTTTCGAATCCACCGGAGGAGGCACCGCAGCGTTTGACCTGGACATCGACGGCCGCCCCGACCTGATTTTCACGCAGGGGGAACCGTGGCCTGACGGATCTCTCAAGCCTGCCGCAGACAGAACTCTCAGAGACCGTCTGTATCGTGGGACACGCAGCGGCTTTCGTGAAATCTCAACCGTCGCACTTCCGGATGACGACGACTATGGCCAGGGGGTTTCAGCGGCAGATTTTAACAACGACGGATTCCCGGATTTGTACATCGCTGCCATCGGAGGAAATCGACTGCTGCTCAATAACGGGGACGGCACCTTGCAGGATGTCACAAAAGAATCAGGCCTGCACTGGGAAGACTGGACCACAAGCTGCCTGATCATGGATCTGACTGGCGACTCTGTTCCAGACTTGTTCGACGTCAATTATCTCACTGGCGACGATGTTTTTCTTGTGGAGTGCGGAGAAACGCGATGCTCGGTCCTCGCTTTTCAGGGCGCCCCGGATCGACTCATGGTTGGCACCGGCGACGGTCGATTCCTGCCGGCGGCAGAAATCCCCGTCGACACACCACCCAAAGGACTCGGTATCTCCGTTCTCCCCGAAACGTCGGCTGAACGACCAACCGTTTTCATTGCGAATGATCAGGTACCAAATTTCCTGCTGGTCCCGAATTCCTTGTCTGACTTTCAAAATGAGGCGTCGTTACGCGGGATCGCGGTCAATGCGAACGGACGCCCTACAGCGTGCATGGGTGTTGCCGCGGGCGACCTCGATGCTGATGGTCGCACCGATCTGTTTGTGACCAACTTTGAAGGGGAGGCCAACTG
>Ga0213858_10001311_pt1 | contig 11864 bp, 13 predicted proteins | sample PICome_FD_160122 | JGI IMG/M metagenome (GOLD analysis project Ga0213858, IMG submission 160122) | Coastal seawater microbial communities near Pivers Island, North Carolina, United States - PICO245 | ecosystem: Environmental > Aquatic > Marine > Coastal | place: USA: North Carolina | collected... | reverse complement strand
ATACCCTGTATCGGAAAATTAGGTAAAGCAAGTTTATCATATTCTGTTGCATATGGTAAATCAAAAACACCTTGATCAAGATAACTTGTTCTTGCTAAAGATGATGTGGTCCAAACATTTTCTGCAAAATTATATGTAACACACCTATTAATTTGATCTGAATTAAAAGAGGGATAGAACCAATTAATTTCACCATACAAACTATTGTGTTCACAATAAATCAATTGATTAGAACTATAGTTAATACCTAAATTATCTCCGTTTGTTGTAAACACAAAGTCTTCAACTAAACAAGGTATGCCTTTAACTGTACCATCAAACATAAAAAATCCACCTTCACCGGACATCCAAAATACAACACCATTAGAATATGCTAAAGCATTTTGACCAATCAATCCACAGTTAGTACCAACTTGTCTAACACTAAATGTGAAAGGTGGTCCAACAAACTGAATTACATACGCTGACGTATCTGTTAATACTAATGTATAATCTTTACCAGATACAGCTCCTACAATTTCATTACCTTTATCTAATCTAAATGTTCCTGCAGTGTTAGTTGCAGTAGGTTGATATGTATTTAAATCTTCTTGATTAGAGAATCTTATAAACATTGGATCTTGAGTTGTTGAATCACCAATTGTTGTTTCTGTTCCAAAATGAAATACATGTCTATCTCTATCAGATATTTGTGTCAATATTGAAGCGGTTGGATTATTTGAAGTTGAAAAACCTGATGTAGAAGTAGATGCTCTTATAGTTCTTGGATTACCTGCGCCTGCATTCCATGTAAATGTTTTGCCATTTCTAATAGTTGCAATCAACACTTGACCAAAGTTATCAAGACTCCAGAGTCCTGGATCCAGAGTAACGTTACTGGTTGCACTTGCAGTGCCCCACGTGCTTGAACCCCATGTATCTGTACCCCAACCTAGACCCACAGTTTCAAAAGTTGGACCTACTACTTCATATGGATCTATTGTTAAACTTCCTCCTGCTGTAACTCCTGCTCCTGTTTCAGCTGAGGGCATAACAATTTCAAAACTATTTGTTCCAAAATTAGATGCTTGTATTTCAAAAGTATTGTCTTGAAAATCTTCTGCTGTAAAACTTGTTCCAGAACCCGGGACACTTACAGATGAAAATTTTACATATCTTCCAACTGATAAAGTGTGACCAGCTTTATTAATAGTAACTGTCGTAGATCCATTTGTAGATGTATATGTTGCTCCAGTAATAGCATCATCTAATGGAGAGATATCAAAAAACTCATTCTCATAGTATAAAAACAAACCTTGAGATGTACCGATTGCTACATATTTTTCACCAGCAATAGATGTAAAAGCATGTTGAGCACGTGCTACTCCAGGTAAAGTATTATTATCATTTGTAAGTTGTGACCAACCACCTATCTTTTCAGGTAATCCATATCTAAATCTAACAAAATCACCATCGACCCATTGAGACTCGGCTCCTGAATCCGTGACCTGTTTGTTAAAACCTGGTTTAAAATTAAGTTTTTGTAGCATATTATCATTCTACTTTATCGAGTATTAAATTCCAAGATAAATTATCTAATAATTCGTCTACATTAAAATCTCTTTTTTCTCCAGATTTAATGTATTCATGAAGCTCCTCTGTATCAAATACAATCCAATGATCTTTAACTTCAAATACAATTTTATCTGCCTTAGTATTAAAATAACCTATCTTTTCTGATTTATCGTTATTGACAGGTTTTATAGGTCTAATGTCAAACTTAAAAATTTGATTGCCATTTTTAAGCCTACCTTCAACATCCCATATTTCTTGTTTTCTTTGTTTTATAGTAGCAAAAATAGGGTCTTCGATATTTTTAACAAAAGATTTCATTGATTTGACATATTTTTCAATTGTAATATATCTGTATTATGGAAAGAAATCTAGCGTATTCTTATACTTTAAAAGAAATACCCTATACAACTTTAACTAAAATACACGATTTTACTTACACAGATGAAGTAGGATTAAAATATTTTGAAGATAAAATTAAAAATAATTTAGGCCCGAATAATTATAAAACAAATGTAAAAGGTAAAATGACTTCCTGGGGATTGTTTTTAAAAGACCCTGAATTTGAACTTTTTATAACTAATGTATTTTATCCAACTATTTTTAAACACAAAGGTATTCTAACTGGAGAAAATGAAAAAGAAATACTTATAAAAGATGCTTGGGGAAATTTATTAAATAAGGGAGAAAAGGTAGAAAGACATCACCATAGAGATTCATATTACAGTACAGTAATATACTTTGATGACGTAGCACCATTACAAACAGATATTGGATCTATTGAAACTTTTAGAGGTAAGGTAATAACTTTAGATGGTTTTTTACATCATTGGGTAGATCCTGTTCCCAAAGAAAGAATAAATTTAGTTTTTAATTGGAGTAGTAAAGCTAGTGAAAATAATCGATAATTTTTTAAATAAAGATTTATATTTACAAATTAAACAAACATTATTTAGTGACCATATTGCTTGGTTTTCTAAAACAGGAACGGTAGAAGGTAAAACAAAAGACATAAATTGGTTTGCACATTGTCTTTATAATAATTTTAAGCCTGATAGTGATGTATTTAATTTTATGCCAGAGTTTATAGAAAAATTAAATGTTGCCTCTATAATAGAAATAAGAGCAAACTTATCTTTAAAAACAGAAAAAGATCTCAAAACAACATGGCACACAGACTATAATTATAAAAATAGTAAGACTTCTATATTTTATTTTAATACAGATAGTACAGGAACCTGTTTTAAGATTAATAATAAAGAAAAAATAATAAAAGCAAAAGAAAATAGAATGGTTGTATTTGATAGTAATACTCAACACTGTGCTTTACTTAACAATAAAATAGATAAAAGAATTGTTATAAATTTTAATTATTATGAAAAAAATTAAAGACATTGTAATTGTAGGTGGGGGTTCATCAGGTTGGCTAGCTGCAGCTTATTTAAATTGGAACTTTAAGGATTTAAATATAACTATTATTGATAAAGAGATAGGGACTCCTGTTGGAGTTGGCGAAGCAACCGTTTTAAACTTTGCCTCTTTTTTATCCAGTTGTGGTTTTCTAAAAGAAGAATGGTTTCCTGAAATGGATGCAACAGAAAAGTTAGGAATAGAATTTGTAAACTGGATAGATAAAAACAAACATGTTTATCATCCTTTCTTTAACGATCAAAATACTTGCACAGATTATAAAGAAGCTATGTTAACTAGATTCAATGATTTATCTAATGTGGCTTATCATGTTAATTGTGGAAAGTTAGTTTTGTTTATACAGAAAAAACTAAAAGGTAAAGTTAAATTCAAAAAAATAGATGTAAGTAAAGTTGTTCACAATGATAGTGGAGTTGAACATTTAATACTAAAAAATAAAGAAAAAATAAAAGCAGATTTATATATCGACTGCACTGGTTTTAATTCTATTTTAAAAGATAAAACAGAAAAAATAATGTTGAGAGATAGATTAATTTGTGACACGGCTGTTGCTGGTCAAATACAATATAAAAATCTTAAAAAAGAAAAAGTACCTTATACAAGATGTGAAGCTGTAGATGAAGGTTGGATCTGGTCTATTCCTGTTGCTTCACGTATTGGTTCTGGTTTTATATTCAATCGACAGATAACAGACATAGAAGACGCAAAAGATTTTTTTGTAAAACATTGGGACAATAGAATTAAAAAAGAAGATTTAAAAACAATAGATTGGACACCTTACTACGATAAAAAAATATGGAATAAGAATGTTGTGTCTGTTGGATTGTCGGCAGGTTTTATTGAACCATTAGAAAGCACAGGATTAATGTTAGCCATGGAGGGTGTATATTCTTTGTGTAAAAGAATTTATAAATACTCTTTTAATGAGAACGATCAAAACTATTACAATCAACATATGAAAATGTTTTATGAAAATAGTATTGATTTTTGTAGCATGCATTATTTAGTTTCTAAAAGAAAAGGTATATTTTGGGAGAAAGGTAGACAATTAAAACCCTCTGGAAGATTTAATCTGTTTAAAAAAGATACACTTAACAAAAACTACAATGAATTAAATGAAACAGGTTTGTTTAATGATACAGATTGTTTTGTTTCTAGTAGTTGGTTTTGTTGGTTAAAACAAACATTATGATAATTCAACCTATCTTTAGTACATTTTTTTGTAAAACAAAATTAGATGTGGATCATCCTGCTATCTTAGAAGAACTAGAAAATGTTAAATACAGATCTGTAGAAGATGCAACACAAACTTACATGTCAAAGAGTATAAAATTATTAGATACTTTGAAAAAAGGAAAACAATTTAAAATAGCTATAAATAATATTATGTTTGAAACAATTAATGAACTTGGGTACAATATTAAACATCAACTAGTTAATTCTTGGTCAACTAAAACACCACCGAATACTGAAGGAGAATACCATGTACATAATAATTTTTGGTTATCAGCTGTCTATTACCCCCACGGAAACCCTTTAGATAATTATGAAATACAGTTTAAATCAAACTTCTCTCATTTTGACATACCTGTAAATAATTATAATACTATTAACTCTAGCACTTGGAAATTAAATGTAGAGAAAGGAGATTTAATTATTTTCCCTGCATTACTTCAACATAAAATTAAAAAAAATATTTCTGCAAGATCTAGATATTCTATTGCAATGAATTTTCTGCCTTTAGGAAAAATAGGTAGTAGTGATGGCTATATGGAGTATAAAAAATTATGAAACAAGTAAAATTTTCAAAGCATACCTTTATGGTTGGAGCCTACATAGATCTAAAACTATGTGATAGGATAATTGAATATCATAAAGCATTTAGACACAGATCCTATCAGGGAACTGTGGGTCCAGTAACTGGTGGATTTGTTGATAAAAACATTAAAGAAAGTTTAGATCTTCATTTAAATAAAAACTTACCTTTGTTCAGTGAATATAATAAAGAGCTAGGAAAAATAATGAATTTATATGAAAAAAAATATAAATTTATAAAAAACTTAGAAAGAATTAATAATATTCAAGAAAATACAAATATACAATATTACAAACCAAAACAAGGTTTTAAAAAATGGCATGCGGAAAGACAAGGTCGAAACAGTTCAAAAAGACAGTTTGTATTTATGACATATCTTAATGATGTACCTAATGGAGGTACAGATTTTTATTATTATCCAGAATTAAATTTACAAGCTAAAAAAGGTTTAACAATTATTTGGCCTTCCGATTGGACACATACACACCGTGGTGTAGTTTCAAAAACTCATGAAAAATATATTGTTACTGGTTGGTTTTGTTATGCTTAAATATTTTTCCAAGTAGAATCGCTTGAATCCCAATAAGTCGAAGGAGAAGTATCATCTGCATTTACAAACCCTTCCCATCTATTATTAGTTTCATTCCAAGTTATTGCACCATTTGTTCCTTTATCGGGTTTAGCAACAGGGGGTTGCCATACAAAATTAGAATCTAATGTCCAAGAATCAAAAGGTTGAAAAGGATAAATAGTATTTGAATCAACATCATAATTATATCCCGCACATACTCCTTTTTCACAAACGATATAATTTGAAGACGCATCTCCTATTAAATTTTTACAATGATCGATACCTAAATTATAATCTTCGTCTGAAAATCTAGTTACATCAACTACTTTATTATTTTCTATTTTTGCTAAATATTTAGTCATTATTGATATATGTATCTTATTATTACTCTTCCATCTCCGCCTTGACCACCAGTAGCATCACAGCCTCCGCCGCCTCCGCCACCAATTCCGTCTGTTCCGTTTTGACCGCCGCCACCAAGGTTTTGTCCACCTTGGCCTCCTCCACCAGTTCCACCTTGGCCTCTAGTTCCGCCCCAAGCAGATCCACCGCCTCCGCCACCGTATGTGACTGAAGACCCTGTAATACTACTTGCATAACCTTGACCACCTTGACCACCTTGGTTTGAACCACCATTATTTCCTTGGTTTTCAGCTCCACCACCAGAACCTGATCCAGAGTTCATAGAAGCATTATTCCCAGCGTTACCTCTACCAGTACCTCCAGTGTTTGTTTGATCTGAATTACCTGGACTCGTAGCACTCGCTGCACCACCACCAGATCCACCAGTACCTCCAGCTTGATTGGTTCCTGATCCACCGCCTCCTCCTGAAGCAGTTACGGTTGTGTTTCCTGAGAAAACTGAATTATTGCCATCTGCACCCTTACCATTAGACCCATTTCCGTTACCACCTGTTCCGATGTTTACTGCATAATTTCCCGTTGCATTTAAAGTTTGAGTACCATTAATAACCCCTGCAGCTCCTCCGCCGCCACCTTCTGGTCCAGCGTCACCGCCACCACCTCCGCCAGCGACTAATAAATATTCAAAAGTATCGTCTGTACCTAAACTTTGAACATTAAATTGTCCACTATTATTAAAAGTATGAATTTTGTAGTTTCCAGATGTTGTTATAGTTCCACCAGTAGCGGTCGTAAATGTTAAATTTTCCGCTCCTCTAAACACGCCCATAGAAATTTGTCCAGAAGTTGGAATTGGTCCGTTAGGAGCAGGAGCATTAGTAGGAACATTAGCTCCGCCTGCATAATATTCTGAAAGCGATATAGGATTACTTCCTCCAAACTCAGTTTGGATTTCTGACATTTTCAAATTAGTATTAGGAAGTGCCATTATTTAGTCTCCTTAGTCAATTTTTCTACTTTATCTGTTAATACTTTAACTGCCTCAATTAATAAACATGTAAGTCTATCGTATTTAACAGCTTTGATTCCATCTTTTCTTTGAGCAACAGCTTCAGGTAAAACTTTTTCTACCTCTTGAGCTATTACTCCAACATCTTTTTTTCTAACAAAGTAACCATCTTCACCACCTTGTTTTTTAATCCATTCATCTTTCCAATTAAATAACACACCATTTAATTTTTTTAAAGATTCTAAAGGATCTGAAATATTTTTTATATTTTCTTTTAGTGCAACATCAGAAGAGTAAAATGCAGTAATATCATCTGTCGCACGAATTTGTCCAGTAGTTCCAGAGGCAGCTGTACCAACTCCAAAAGAATCAAATTGAACTGCATCTCCTGTGCCAACACCTAATGAAGTTCTTGCAGTAGCACCAGACTCAGCTACAAGATTACTTCCGTCACCTACAATAAAGTTACCATCAGTATTTGCTACATCAGCTAAATCTTGTAAATTTTGCGTATTATTTATTACTTCAACAATATTAGTTCCATCAGAATATAATATTGCTGTAGTTTTTTCAGTTGTTCCAAAAGTAAAACCTGTTCCAGAAGTAGTTTTAACAGTTACTGTGTGAGCACCTGTAGTAGCATTCTGTATTATGTAGGTTTTTTCAATTGAGTCCGGAATGGTAACATTAACATTTCCTGTGATAGTTCCAGTTAATTTTAAAACTTGATTCTTACCATTAGATAATACACCATTTGAAAAAACTAAAGTTGAACCCGTGGTTGCATTTAAAGCAACTGCATCATATCCGCCAATTGCTTGTTCTAAAATTAATAAATTTGTGTTTGTAAATTGACCCCAAGTTCCTGAGTTTTCTCCAGTTTGTTGAACAGTTAATTTTAAATTTGCCGATGTAGTATTTGCCATATTTTAGATTCCTTAAATTATTGTATATTATTCAATTTATGCAGCAGTGTCAACTTCTGTCCATGGTTGGATAGTTCCTGTATTTACTTCTGTCCATACAATGTTTTTAACAGTTCCTGTAGCTATTGTCATAGCAATTCCAGTCACTTCTGCACTTGCATCATCTGCTGTTGCTTGACCTTCCTGCATTTCTAATTCTTGACCAGTTACGTCTACATCAACACCTACTATTAAAGAAGCAGTTCCAAGATTTGCAGTTAAAGCATTTCCAGTTAAATCAACATTTGCATCTCCAATGACAGTTGGAGCATTTTCTTGCATAGTCAATTCTTGTCCAGTAACTGCTATATCTGCATTAGCAGTTGTTGAAACATTGCCTTCAACAATTGATAATAATTGACCTGTTACATCTACATTAGCATCCGCAGAAACTGTCGGAGCATTTTCTTGCATAGTCAATTCTTGACCAGTGACAGAAACAATTGTTTCTGTAGTTATATCTACACTTCCTTCAGTAGCAGTTAATAATTGTCCTGTTACATCTATGTCAGCGCCCGCTGTTATAGATACACTTCCTAAGTTAGAACTTAAATCTTGTCCAGTGACATCAACTAATGTGTTTGCATCTAATATTGCTGTACCTAATGTTGAAGTTATTGCTTGACCTGTAACAGCAATATCTGCTGTTCCAGTAGTTGTTACAGAATTTAAATTAGCCGATAGAGTTTGGCCTGTTGGAAATGCTACAACTCCAGAGAAGATATCAACAGTACCTTCTGTAGCAGTCATTGCTTGACCAGTTAAAGAAACTACTACATCAATAACAATACCTGGTGATGTTTCTGCTATAGTAAGTTCTTGACCAGTTACTGCAACATTAACGTTCGTTGCACCTGTAGCGGCAAAAGGCGCTTCTGCAAATGTGGTAATACCGAAAGCCATGGTCTAGGCTCCTGTTTTGTTTTCTTTTACTTCTTCTTTAGGTAATTCTTTTCTTAATAAATCAGAATAGTGTTTTTGTAGAACTTCTAAATCAGTGAACTGAATAGTTAATTCATTCTTTTTTATAGCTATGTTTTGAAGCTTGTTTAAAAATACTTTACCTTGATCAGATAATTTTTCACTATCATATTCTTTTTTATCAAAATTAAAAATCATTTTTTAATTTCCTCTATTTCTTTTTTAAGTTCTTTGATAGATTCAATTAATACTGCACAAAGTCTTTCATATCTAACTGCTTTTGTTCCATCTTCTCTCGTTGCTACAAGTTCAGGTAAAACTGCTTCTACGTCTTGTGCAATTACCCCAACTTCTTTTTCATCTTTTAAATGTGCATTTTTTTCTAAAGCTTCTTTTGTCCAGTTATAGTAAACACCATTTAATTTAGAAACTTTGTCTAAAGAGTTATCAATGTTTACAATGTTTTGTTTTAAATTTTTATCAGAAGTTGAAAAAGCAGTAACATCGCCTGTTGCTGTTATAGCACCTGTGACTGCTAAAGTAGATCCATCAAATGTCATGTTCGCTTCTGCGTTCATAGCATCTGTACCAGTTGCAGTTAGAACTCTGTTGTTAGAACCATTTGACATGAAGTCAGATACATCAACTGAAATAGAATCTGCAGCTACATCAATACCTGTACCAGCACCAACATTAAGTGTAACTGAACCTGATGCACCACCACCTGTTAAACCACTACCAGCAGTGACCCCTGTAATATCTCCAGTGTTAGATGTATAACCTGCATCGTTATTAAAACCTGAAATATTAATATTACCTTTAGTTAATTTTCTTTGAGCATTTACACTATCTACAACAACAAAGAAATCTCCATCTCCGTCTGTAGTTGAAGTAGCTAATTCTGATAAGTCTACGTTGACTGCATCTGCAGTTACATCAATTAAAGTTCCAGCCCCAACTGCTAATGATCCAGAAGTTGTAACCGTTCCTGTTAATCCATTACCACCTGATACAGAAGTAACTGTACCTGTATTTGTAGTGAATCCACTATCGTTATTAAATCCTGATATATTAATATTACCTTTTGTAAGTTTCTTTTGTGCGTTAACTGAATCAACAACACAGAAGAAATCTCCATCTGCATCTGAAGTAGAAGTTGTTAATTCTGATAAATCTACGTTTAATGTAACATCTCCAGAAGTTCCACCTCCGTCTAATAAAGTTCCAGCAGTTACACCCGTAATATCACCAACGTTAATAGAACCACCTAACGATGTAGATGTTCCATTGATTGTGATTGCACTATTAGCTAATGCTGAATTTGGAATAGCACTTAATCTTGCATTAGGAACTGTTCCTGAGTCTAAATTTGAAGCATTTAAAGAAGAGCCATCAATAAATCCACTGTCATTATTAAATCCTGAAATATTAATATTTCCTTTTGTAAGTTTTTTCTGTGCATTTGCTGCATCAACAACAGCAAAGAAATCTCCATCAGCGTCTGATGTAGATGTAGTTAATTCTGAAAGATCAACATCTATTTGATCTGCTTGAACATCTATTAAGTTTCCGGCTCCAACATTTAATGTAACATCACCTGAAGTTCCCCCACCTGTTAAACCAGAGCCAGCTGTAACACCTGTAATATCTCCAGTAGTTGGAGTTTGATATTCTAATGCTGTTCCAGCTCCATTAACGGCAAGAACTTGGTTTGCAGTTCCAATTGAAGTTAAACCTGTACCACCTTTTGTTGTTGGTACTGTTGGTAATCTGTCTGATGATAAAGTTCCTGAAGCAACGTTTGAAGCATTTAAATCTGTTAAAGCGCTTCCGTTTAATGCAGGAAGTGTTGCAGGGAATCTTGCATCTGGAACAGTTCCAGAAGTTAATTGTGTTGCATTAAGTGCTGTTAAATTGGAACCATCTGCTGCTGGTAATGTAGCAGGAAACCTTGCATCAGGCACCGTACCTGAAGCTAAATTATCTGCATTTAAATTTGTTAAGTTACTTCCATTGTTTGCAACAATGTTTCCACTTGAATCTAGTATGACTGCTTTGGATGCAGGAAGGGTACAGAAAACATCTTTAGTTCCGGCAGCAAAGTTTACTGCAGCGTCACCATTAGATGATGATAATATAGTATCTCTTGATAACGTATCAGGTGCAGCGTCTGTTACAGTACCGATACCAACTTCAAACGCACCATCTTCATTTACAATAGTATAGTACGTTGTATTAGTATTACCAATACCCGCAACAAATGTCTCAAAACCTAATGCCGCTCCCGCTAGAGAAAAAGTACCTGTACCAGTAGTGGTTGAGGTTTCTTTAACCCTGTCATTTACAACCAATGCCATTTAAACCTCCTTATTAACCAGAGATTCTTAATATAGCTGCCGATGTAGTAAATGCTGGAAACTGAACTGTGAAAGTACCTGACGTAGCTGTTTTATCTCCTCCAAAATCTAAAACTGCAACAGCTGCATTAGTAACTGCAGAAGATGTGTTGTAGATTAATGCACCTCTAGCTGTCAACGTTACACCAGTGAATGATAAATCTGCAAAGTCAACGATTGCAACACCTGATGCAATTGAAGTATTTTGACCTGTTAGATCTCCACCACCAGCTGAGTAAGTACCGCTGTTAGAAACTTCATTAGTTGCTGTGTAAGCAGTAGTCGCTGAGTTTAGAGTTGCTGAAGAAGTATAAAGAGCTAGTTTAAACTTGTCACCACCTGATGCAAAGTTTTGATCACCTTCAAGTAATTGTTTTTTAAACGCATTTGCAATCGCTTGTGTTATAGCCATAGTTTATCTCCTTATTTTCCTCCGACTCGAGGAACACCTGATTGATATTCATCTCGTCTTCGTCTTCCCATTTGTTCAATTGAGAAGCCTTCTACCACTTGTTTATACTTTCCTTCATATAATTGCAAGAGATCATTTGGCCCCTTTAGGAAGCTATAAGCTTCTACTAAGCATGCATACAAAAGTCCGTTGGGAAAATACTTACTAATGTATGTTGATGTATTTGTACTCGATAAACCTGGATCTTTCAAGATATAATTTAGTTGAATTTCATAAGTGGCATCAGGTGTAGGAGCAATAACAATGGTATCTTTATCCCACATACCATAGTATTTTGGAACTCCAGTGGCTCCAGTTGGATTAAATTCAGAAATAAAGTTAGTATCTCTGTATTCTAAAAACTCTCTATTATCTGGTTGAGCACTACCA
>Ga0213858_10001310_pt1 | contig 11864 bp, 7 predicted proteins | sample PICome_FD_160122 | JGI IMG/M metagenome (GOLD analysis project Ga0213858, IMG submission 160122) | Coastal seawater microbial communities near Pivers Island, North Carolina, United States - PICO245 | ecosystem: Environmental > Aquatic > Marine > Coastal | place: USA: North Carolina | collected... | reverse complement strand
GCAGCGGCACGATTGAATCGGCGATTTCCCGGGACCAGTACTTGCGACAACTCTTGATCATGCCCCATGGGAATCCATGCAGGGAAATATCGAAGATGTGGCCGCCGGCACGCTTGAACCACGTGGCCATTCCGCCCAGCTGGTAGTGATGCTCCAGCAACAAAACACTGTAGCCAGCCCGCGCGAGAATGTTGGCGGATGTCAGACCGGCCAGGCCGCTGCCAATGACAACAACGTCGTATGAGTCACTGGCTCCGGCAAGAAAATCACGTGGCATTACAGAGCCGTTGGGGAAGAGTGTTGGAAAGGACTGGAACAGAACGAAGGGAAGCCGCATCGACCAGGGCTGCCGGCGGCTTCTGAAGAGGGCATTCGCAACAAACCCGGTCGGCTGGAACAGCCAGTTGAGTGGCCGCACCGGCAGAAATTGCCACTTTTGTCCACTCGTTTGAAGTTCGTAACGGGTGCCGTCCGTAATCTCAAGCCGTGACCACAGTGCAACCCGTCTTTACCCGATTTGGCAGAATAGGGTAACATTGAATTATGACTTCTCCCCGGCGCTGTCGAAATCGCTGTTCGAATCGGCGCGGGTTTCCGGGGAGGTGTGATTTGCCCGGATGCTAGTCGCTTACGCGAATTCAGAACTAATACAGTCGGTGAAACATGCAAAGTACCGCACTCAGGATATCTCTTCTGGCAATTGCTCTGTTCTTCACTTCGGCGCCACTCGAGGCGCAGTCGGATGAGAGCACTCGCGTGCGTCTGTCGCACCCCGGTGTTGAGGTTCTCAAAACAGACCTGCAGCGGATTCTGAACCTGACAGATCAGGTTGAACAGCGGCAGTGGCAGAACATCGCTGATTTCATCGACACATTCGTGTACGGAGTGGATTACGAGCGGCCCCTGCACGTGGAAGTCCTGCTGGGTGTGGATCCAATCTCTTACATGTTGATGTTCCCGCTGGACGACGGATTCCAGACATTTCGTGACAATATCGAGGGGCTGGGTTACGAACTCAGGCGAGATTCCGCCAACAAGTCGCTGTATGAATTTAAGATGCAGTTTGACAATGGCGGTGCCGCTCAGGGCGAAGATGGTGATCTGGAAGAGCTCGGTTGGTTTCGGGTTCTTGACAAAAGCGATTACGTCGCAGGTCTGCTGACTTACCGACGAACCACGCTGGACTCACTCAAGGATTATGTGCTGGGTCTTTCTGTACCCGGTGAAAGCCCGGAGTCAGGAATGTCTGCAGAATTGCAGAACTCAAAAGAGACTCGCGACGACATTGCCGCTCGCCGCGAGTCTGTTCAGGCATTTCGTGATGCCCGCATCGAAGCCGTGCGGCAGCGACCTGACGAGACGAAAAATGCGTGGCAATTGCGCCGCCTGATCACTCGTCATCTGATGGATGAGCTGGAACGAATGCTGGCAGAATCGGCGTCTGTCAAACTTCAACTCGACCTCCAGGGCGAAGACGACCTGGAATTGGCGCTCTCCGGAGATTTGGCAGCGATCGATGGAACAGGCCTGCAGAAAGCCGTCGCCGAATTCAACACGAGGGAAAACCTCTTCGGCGGAGTGGCCAGCCCCGACAATTCAGCACTGTCAATTCTGGTGAATCACCCGATCGACGAGATGCGAATTGCTGCAGGACTGGAATTCGTCGACCTGGTGACAGCTCAGTTGCAGGAACGTCTCTCTGAGGGTGATCGCAGCAGTTCAGAAAAAACCGCCATCACGACTGTCGCCGAAAAGGCTGCGGACCACCTGCGTACAGGAATCAGCGGTGGCTGGCTGAATCTGTTCGTGGAAAGTGCCCAGGGAGCGAACGGAGAATTCACGACCCTGATAGGTTACAATTCTCCATCCACTGCAGTCCTGACTGAACTCCTGCCTGAACTGGCAAAGATCGGTGATGATTTCTCGGTCAGGATGGGGCTTGATGCTGTCGGAAATACGGCCATTCACAGCCTGCAGCTGGGGACGGGGGTTTCGGAAACTCTCGAGCGACTGCTTGGAAAGGGTCGTGAAATCTTTGTGGGCATTGGTGAAGACCGAGTCTGGCTGGCCTCCGGTGCAGGTGCTCTGGACCAGCTCAAGGAAGCCATTGCCGCTGCAAAGTCAGCGCCGATCGACTCCTGCCTGAGCGTGGAAATCCAAATGCAGCCATGGACCCAAAGACTGGTTGAATTCTACAGTCAGAGTGAGGCTCCCGAAGATCTGGAACAGGTCAATGCCTGGCGAGCCCGAGAGCGAAGGCGTGCACGCGCTCTGCGGGCCTACGAGGCCGGTGGCGACACGATTGTCTTTGATGCCAGTGTGAAAGATGGTCATGTGCTCTCGTCATTGCTGCTGAAGACAGGCATCGTCCGTTTCCTGGGCAAGGAAATCTCCGCCTTCTCCAAAGAGAACCTTTCCCCTTAAACAGCTGCGACACCTGTTTGTCCGGTCAGTGGCCCGCTCGGCAGGGAGAGGTCAAAACCGCATGAGTTCTTTCGATAACAGTGAACCGGAAGATCTGCAGGACACCGGGGAAACGTTTGCAGATCCCGGCGATATCGAGCTGGCCTATCGACAGGCACTGGAAGCCCTCGACGCTGCCGAAGAGGAAGTCGGCTCCGCGCTGATGGAACTGGCTTCCGACGACGAAGAGTCTGACCAATCCGGTGAAGAAGTTGCCTCCGGTGTCTCAATCGGGGATCAACTCGCGCGTGAACTGAGCGAAACAGACGCTGCAGCTGAGTCTTCTGCCGACGCAGTCCTTGTTGAAGGCGTTCGCCGGGTTACTCCGCGCGAAGTGATTGAAGCGGCGTTGTTCGTCGGTGGAGAGACCCCACTCACTGCTCGCAGGCTGGCTTCCCTGATCGGGGAGAATGTTGATCAGCGTGTTGCGGTTTCGCTGATCGATGCGATCAACCAGGGTTATGCCAAAGAAAAACGACCCTACGAAATCCGTCTGCATGAGGGAGGGTTTCGCATGGAGCTTCGAGAAAATGCGGCGATGTTAATGACGAGGTCAGCCACGGAAATCCAGCGAGACGTGCACTTGTCTCCCGACGCTCTGGAAGTACTGGCCTTTGTCGCGTGGAATCAGCCCGTTTCGCAGCAGGATCTGGCGACGATCGACAAGCCCACCGTGTCTGCACGTTTGAGGCAACTGATCCGGCTGCAGTTAATTGCGCTGAAACGGACAGGAGTCAGGCGATCAGACGTTGCTTACACCACGACTCCGGAATTCCTGAGGCTGTTCGGGTTGGAATCGTTGGAAGACCTTCCCACCGCGGATCTGTTTGCCGTGAAGTAGTTTGCGATCCGGTGCACAGAGGCAACGAAGCCTGGAGACCGGGCATTCCGCAGATTTTCCCCAAACTGTGTCACCGGATGCTTGCCTGCCGCCGTGCGCGTGCTTAGAGTTCGTTTGTGGGATACGTGCCCACAAAGATCTTTGAAAAGTAGTTGAATGTGGGTTTTTCGCCCATTAGGCTGTCTGCTTACGAAGTGTCGGGGCATTCGGGTTGGTTCCGAGGCCATCCGGCAGTAACAGAAGCAAAAGAGAGCCGCCATGTTCATCACAGGGGAATTCCGCCGCACGATCGACGATCGCTGGCGGTTGGTCCTGCCTGCTGAGATGACACAGGCGGTCGCCGGCGACGACGGATCACTGATTGTTGCCAAGGAGCGAGCAGGCTGTATCAGTCTTTGGCGACCTGAGGACTGGCAGAAGCGTCTGGAGAGCGGCATGGAACTGCTGCGTCAAAAGATCGATTCGGGCCGGATGGAGCAGCGTTGGTCGGACGTCCAGCGTCTGGGTCGGTTGCTCTCAACGCGTCATCAGACGATATCTCTTGCGGGACGTTCACGGATGTTGATTCCGGAAGGTTACCGAAGTTTTCTGGGGGCGGAGTCGGGCGAAACGGTGCTGGTTGTCGGGGCTGTGATTTGCGTCGAGATCTGGCAGGCTGACGCGTGGAATTCTGTCTTACGGGAAGAGATGCCTGATTTCGGTGATCTTTTTCGGCAGTTAACAGTCTAAGACGCCGGCACGATGTTCGGGCGAAGAACCTCATGTTTCGATCGGAAGCAGAACGGATCGAAGCAGAAAAGAGCGCTGCTGCGGCAGCAATCCCTCGTTTGACAGTCTCGGCTCACTCAACACGTCCGTGGCTGCGCCTAAAGACCCATTCAAGGATGGCCTTTCGGCAGGGATGCCGCTCTTTTCTCTTCGATCCGATTTTTTTGCGCCCCTAAGGCTTTCAGCCGTGGTGTGAGACAGGCTTGCTCTCGGCATTCGAACTGCATGGCGGAGGCGATGTAATGCCGAAACCGGGACAAACGGTGGCAACCGCTGCGAATTCCGGTTGCTGTTCTGGTCTTCGAGGCCTGGTTTGACTACCCTTCCGGGTCCGCTGCGCGGAGCGTGGCGGATCAGGCAGAACAGACTTCATCGATTTGCCTGAGAAAACAAATCACAGAGATTCGTGGCAGGCCGCAGGCGAGCGATCAACAGCTTTTCAAATGTCGGGTGCTCCCTGTACAAGTGCTGCAGGGGCTGTCCTGTCTGCAGGCGATTTGCTTCGCCGTCGACAAAGGCAATCCGGCAGGAGTCAGGCAGACGTTACTGCTGGCGAGTGCCAGCGTCGTTATGCTTATGGCGGCGACCGCGGATCATGAACCATAAGACACTACGACCCAACGAAGTAATATGACATTAGTGGAGCTACTGCAGTCTCGATTTCGAGCCGATATTCGGCATCGCGGGGCTGCCTACCTGGAAGCGGAGCGGATCACCCTGCTGCGAGTAACCGAGGAGAACATCTTCGGTGTTGTTGTGGATGGTGCAGAGTTTCAAACACAACTTCGGCAGCAGCCGGAAGATGTTGGTTTATTCTGTACCTGTGATCAGTTTGCAAAGAGCAAAGTTTGCAAACATCTTTGGGCCACCATCCTGGCTGCCGATCGGGGCGGGTTTGGCAATCCGGCGAATCGTCCGGGGAGAATAGCTCCTTTTCTGGCGCCTGCGCCGGTGCGGTCGCTGGCGGTGGAAGAGGCAGAACTGGCGGCAGAGGCTGATGCAGATGCATCGGCGCCCCGTAGTCGTGGAAGGAGTCGGTCGACACCGGTGCGTCGAGCATTGCGCCCGTGGGAGGCCCGGCTGGCGGGGCTGTCAGAGGACATGGAAAGTTCACCGAGCGGGCGTGGAGCTGAGTCAGGTGAACGCCAGATCTTTTATGAACTGGATCTGGAAGCCAGCCGTGAGGCTGGTCACGTGGTGATTCAGGCGTCGCAGCGTCAGCGTCGAGCGGGTGGGCAGTGGGGCAAGATCAAACCACTGAAAATCCGCCCGGGGCAGCTCGCGCAGATCGATCACGAAGACGATCGCACATTTCTCAGCTATCTGGGAGGTGCGATCCCGGAGCGGACAAACTGGTCCACTCAGCAGGCTGAATTAAAAACGGCGGCGCACAGATTCCAGGTGCCGTGGGAACTGGGTCAGCGAATTCTCCCTGATATTTGCCAGAGTGGGCGGTTGCGAATTCTTGGCAGTGATGAGGCGAGCGATCAGAGACTGGTCTGGGATGAAGGCGAAGCGTGGGAGTTGACGGTTCGCGTTCGTCGCAGCGTAAATTCAGACGGCTGGCAGGTTCAGGGGTTACTGATTCGGGGTGAAGAGGATCTGGACCTTGCAGACGTGCCGCTTGTTCTTCCTGGCGGATTCGTTGTCACGGGTGACACGATTTCGCTGCTTCAGGATTTGACGCGCCCGAGTGGATTCGCTTGCTGCGTGAGGACTCCATCGAGATTCCGGAAGGTGAGTCACACGATTTTGTTGATCACCTGCTGGATATTCCTTCGTTGCCACGACTGGATCTGCCGAAGGAACTGCAACTGGAAGAGGTTCGGGCGAAGCCTGATCCGCAGTTGAGAATCACTGCGCCGCCGGTTACACGCTGGAAGAACGATGCGCTGAATGCGGAAGTGATCTTTGACTACATGGGCACACCGGTTTCCGGCAGCAGTACTCGCTGGGCTGTGGTTCAGCGGGAGAACAATCGATGCATCATCCGTGACCGGGAATTTGAGACCGGATGCTGGGAAGAACTGCGCCAGTGTGGTTTTCGTCGCCGAGTCGGAGATCTCCGACAATCCGTGAATGTTGAAATCGCCAGACGTGATTTGGGTCGTGCCGTTCGCACTCTGGTGGAGCAGGGCTGGAACGTGTACGCGGAAGGCAGTCGTGTTCGCCAGGCAGGCAACATGAAGTTTCGGGTCCGTTCGGACGTGGACTGGTTCGACGTTCATACAGAGATTGATTTTGAGGGACGCTCCGTTTCATTCCCGGAGTTGTTGCGAGCGCTCGAACGTGGTGACTCCACTGTTCGTCTGGACGACGGCTCACTGGGAATCCTGCCGGAAGAGTGGCTGGAGCAGATTGGAGCAATCTCCGGCCTTGCTGTCACAACTGAGGAGGGGATGCGATTCAACAATTCTCAGGCGATCCTGTTGGATGCATTACTGGCCACTCAGGATGATGTTGAGCTGGACAGCGGCTTCGAAGATCTCCGGGAGCGATTTCGCAGTTTCAGCGGTCTCGAGGAGACCGAGGTGCCGAAGGCGTTCCGGGGCGAACTGCGGCCGTATCAGCGCGAGGGCTTGTCATGGATGAAGTTTCTTGGCGACTTCAATTTTGGTGGCTGCCTCGCTGATGACATGGGTTTGGGAAAAACTGTTCAGTTTGTCGCAATGCTGCTGCGGCGAATGCAGGAGGCAGAAGACCTGCGACCGTCTTTGGTGGTGGTGCCCAGGTCGCTGATGTTTAACTGGGTCAGTGAGTGCGAACGATTCGCACCGAACGTGAAAGTCCTTGAATACACCGGAGTTGAGCGAGCCGGCCTGCGAACAGAGTTTGAGGATCATCATCTGATCCTCACCACTTACGGAACTGTCAGGAGGGACATCACCGTTCTGAAAGACGTTCACTTTGACTATGTGGTGCTTGATGAGGCTCAGACAATCAAGAATCCGTCCTCACAGATAGCACGTGCGTCCCGGCTGTTGCGGGCGAACTTTCGACTGGCTCTCAGTGGTACTCCAATCGAGAACAATGCAGGCGACCTGTGGTCCATCTTCGAGTTTTTGAATCCCGGGATGCTGGGAAGAAGCTCTGCATTCCGAACGCATCTTGCCGATCCGGAGAGCAAGGATTCTCGGGAACTTGTGGCCAAGGGACTGCGGCCCTTTATTTTGCGACGAACGAAAAAGCAGGTTGCTGCGGAACTGCCTGACCGTCTGGAAGAAACCATCGTCTGCGAAATGGATGTCGAGCAGCGTCGACTTTACGACGAACTGCGCGTGCACTACCGCGACTCCCTGCTCGGGCTGGTTCAGGAACAGGGCATCGCAAAAACCCGTATGCATGTACTGGAGGCCTTGTTGAGATTGCGACAGGCCGCCTGTCATCCGGCTCTGCTGAATCGTGGTGATGAATCGGAATCATTTGCCAAGCTTGATGTATTGATACCGTACTTGCAGGAGTTGATAGCAGAAGGGCATAAGGCGCTCGTCTTTTCCCAGTTCACAAGCATGCTCAGCATTGTTCGGGAACATCTGGATCGCGAAGGTGTGAGCTACGAGTATCTGGACGGGAAGACGCGTGACCGAAAGGCCCGCGTTGATAACTTCCAAAACGATGAGTCATGTCCGGTCTTCCTGATCAGCCTGAAGGCTGGCGGGCTTGGTCTGAATCTCACAGCTGCCGACTACGTCTTCCTGCTTGATCCATGGTGGAACCCTGCGGTTGAGGCGCAGGCCATCGACCGAGCTCATCGTGTTGGACAAACAAAAACAGTCTTTGCTTACCGACTGATTTGTCGTGATACTGTGGAAGAAAAAATCGCTGAACTGCAAAAGCAGAAACGCGAACTCGCTGATGCCATTCTATCCGGGGATGAAGGCAGCAGCCTGATGAAGGATCTGTGTGTTGAGGATATTGAGTTGCTCTTCTCATAGTCTGCCCGGGTAACAGAGAATTCGGTGGAGCAGAACGTGGCCAGCAATCGAAGGACATCTCTGCGACGATTGGCGGGATATGTGGCTGCATTGACCGCGCAGTCTGCTGTACGGAAACTGCCAGCTCTTGATGATGAACCGGCTGCAAGCTCGGAGGGCGATATGGAAGCATCTCCCGATCAGAACGCGCCTGAACGACGAGGAATGATGACGCTGGGGGGACGGCAGTTCTGGGGCGATGTCTGCTTCCGGGGCGGCTACCGCATCCAGCGGAATATCTTTACAGGACATCACAGGTTGCTGGATTCCGGTGACCGCAGATTTGAGTCGGGTTTGCTGGAGTCCTGCAGGGAAACACTGCGACAAATCTGTCAGGAACAGCAGATTCCTGATCAGACCGGTCGGGTTGTGATTCTGCTTCATGGATTGGGAAGATCATGCCACGCCATGGACCCAATCAAACACTTTCTGGAAGAACGTGGTCTCACCTGCTGTCCCTTCAGCTATCCGAGTACTCGAATCGCACTCGCTGACTGTGCCAACTATCTTCGCGATGTGCTGATGTCGATGCCGAACGTGACGCGAATCAGTTTTGTGGCCCACAGTATGGGTGGCCTTGTCGTTCGGCGGCTGCTTCAGGACTACTCTGACGAGCGAATGGAACATCTGGTGCTGCTGGGCACGCCGAATCAGGGCGCCGATCTGGCAACAATGCTGAAAAACCTGTCTCTGTTCAAACTGATCTACGGACCAGCCGGCGGAGAACTTGCCCGAGGCGAGGGAAGCACTGTGAGCAACCTTCCCGCACCGCAGTTTCCATTCGCCGTAATTGCCGGAGGCAAAGGCGATAATGCCGGGTATAACCAGTTGCTTGAGGGTGACGATGACGGAACAGTGACGGTAGCAAGCACGCAACTGGCCGGGGCCAGCGACTTTCTGGTGGTGCCACGGTTGCACAGTTTTTTGATGTCTTCACCGGAAGTTCTTGCAGCGATCTACAGCTTTCTTCAGACGAATCGCTTTGATCTGGAATCGGACAACGGCTAGACCGGGCCATCAATGCCAGTGGCTCGAAGCAGAGATGTCAGCGGGGTCAGGCACTATGGTGCAGGTGGCCAGGGAACACGTGCAGCTAATGCACGGACGAAAACTCCGCACTGTTCAGGTAAGCCCAGAACATGTCTTCGGTTGCTGACCGCAGTGCGTCTCGTGCCGTCATCGTTTTCGAGAGCGTCCGAATGCGGGTTCGGAAAACCGACTGTTCGTTTTCTGTTGGCTGACGATTGAGGGCGGCCATCGAGAGATCCAGCAGTCGCCGATCAGGATTTGCAGAGTTTCTGTCGGGCATGGCCAGTATGGCCTCGACCGCTGCGGGTATCGCCTGTTCAAGATCCTTGCCGTTCATCATCAGCAAAGCCTGTGCGACGTTACAGTCGAATGCGAGCGTTTCTTCATTCTCATCATTGCCCCATGACCGCACAAACTGTCCTACCCACGTCGAGCGATGTTGCCAGATCATGCGTGAGTCACTGCTGCCAGCCACGGAATGAATCGCTGCGTGCAGAGAGTCATACACCTGCTCTGGTCCCAGTGGTCGAGGATAAGCCCGGGAAAACAGCGGCAGGGTTCCCCGCTCCGGCTGATCAATGTCCGAGACGGACTCAGTCCGGATGCTGGAGAGGCCAAATGCTTCGGTCATGGCAAGCCAGCGCATTAGTCGTCGGACATCAAAGTCGGCCGCAATGAAAGATTCTGTCAGGTGATCGAACAGTTCTGGGTGCGATGGTGGATTGTGCGGGCCAAGATCGTCGATTGGATTTGTGAATCCATAGCCGAAGAACATCGCCCAGATCCGGTTGACCATGGCCCGAGCAATTTCAGATTGTCCCTTCTCCTGCAGGATTCGTGCTAACTCCGTTCTGCGAGAGACATCACCATCGACGGTTTCGCCAGCAAATTCCGGCAGTACTGCGATCTGCTGCCCGCGGCGGTTCTCGTAAAAGGTCATTCCCGCTTCGCCGTCCTGAGTCAGGATCCATGCCCGCGAATCAGGCGCTGGTTTGCGAACCGATGTCTTAAAGAATGCGTTCAGTGCCCAGAATTCCTGCTGCCCACGTTCCCGAACAAACGGGTGGTTGTGACACTGCGTGCAATGCACCTGATGTCCGAGGAACAATTTGGCCGTCACTGCCGTCGCAGGCGTCGCCTGAGCATTCAGGTGGGCAAGAAGAAAGTTTGTTTCGCCCTGCTCATCATTACGGCCTTCTGCTGCAATCAGCCGACAGGCAGTCTCCATCCACGACTTATTCTCGGCAAACTGAGCAGTCAGAAACCGCCTCAGTGATTCGCGATCCACACCCTGTTTTTCTGATCTTCCAACGAGCAGATTGGTCCAGATTCCTGCAAGGTTGTCAGCAGTGGCTGCTTCGAGCGTAAGCGATTCTGCAAGCAACTGACGGCGGGACGGAGATTTGGAACCAACGAATTCGGCAACGTCTTCGCTGGAGGAAATTGAGCCTGTCAGGACCAGTGAAAGTCTCCGTATCCACTCATAGTCGTCAGCCCTTTCTGCCGGCTGGACCTGATTCTCAGCCCATCCGCGGGCGATCAGTTTGTCAATCCTGGACACGATTGCTGCATCGTCGACGATCCGCGGCGAGACGCTCGCAATCGGTGTCCCGATCGCTTCAGGTGGTGCAGGTGTTTCGGGCGCTGTTTGCTGGTGAACGATCTGAACCGGGCTTTGAAGTGGTTTCAATGCCTCGCCATCGCCATGATCCTGAAGGGTTTCAGGGACTGGTGTCACAGGGATCGCCTGCACGGTCTGCGATCCACCATCACGATTGACGATAGCGGCATCGCGAGTCAGCCAGCCGGCGGCAAGGGCGCAGACGACGACCCCGGCCATCAACATCGCGCGGACTCGTTGGCTGCGTTTTTGCCGTCGCGAAGCGCCGGCAAAGTCCGCCAAAATCAGATCAGGATCCGAGCAGCAACTGAGTGCAGCCTGCTGCAGATCTTCCTGGTCTGAAGATGGAGACAGATGGTTCCCGCCATCCCATACCAGCAAGCCGTGAACTTGCAGAAATCTGAGGAAGACGCTGCGCAGTTCAGCGTCGGAGCGAAGCAGGCTTTGCATCCGATCAAACTGTACCGGGGTCAAGTCCTGCTCGCACCAGAGATTTGCCAGTTCAAGGAGCTCCTGTCGCGCTGTCATGGAGTGGATCCTCCTGCAACCAACCTGCGACGGACGCATTCCAGCAACACGCGGCGAATTCTACCCAGCGACTGGTAGACGGAGTTTGCCGGACGCCCAAGCGCAGCGGCAATGCGATCGCCGGAAGCCCCCGGAGCATATCGCTTTTGGATGAGTTCGCGGTCTTCATCCCGCAGTCTGCTCAGACACTCCCGCAACGCCTCCCGCTGCAGTTCCAGTTCGAGCGAGTCCTCATCAATTTGTTGGGCAAGGAGTTGCAGCACATCTTCGTCCAGCAGTTGGATGCGATGAAAATTCCGGCGACGAAATCGAAACACCTCAAATCGAGCGACTGTTCGTGCCCATGCGAGGAAATTTGTGCCTTTTTCGAACTGTTGCCATTTGTTGAGAAGAACGATGTTTGTTTCCTGGAGGATCTCCTCGGCGTCGGCGGGTGAATGAACCAGTGGCAGAATAGAAAGGTAAATCGCTCGCTGTGATGCGGTGAAGGTCCGGATAAACCCCTCATCAGGCCCCGTGTCTTCCGGCTTGGTTTGGTTTTCATCTGTCGTCGACAATTGCGGACGCTCCTCAAGTACCCGTTCGACGGCCTGCCGGTTTCTGGAAGACCCGCACGTGATTGTTCTGTCACGCAGCATTT
>Ga0213858_10001309_pt1 | contig 11866 bp, 16 predicted proteins | sample PICome_FD_160122 | JGI IMG/M metagenome (GOLD analysis project Ga0213858, IMG submission 160122) | Coastal seawater microbial communities near Pivers Island, North Carolina, United States - PICO245 | ecosystem: Environmental > Aquatic > Marine > Coastal | place: USA: North Carolina | collected... | reverse complement strand
GGCAGATAAAGCAGGTAAGTCTCTTGCAGACAAAGCAAAAAAGTCTGGTGTTTCTGTAGGTACATTACGTAAAGTTTTTAATAGAGGAAAAGCAGCATGGAAAACTGGTCATAGGCCAGGCACAACTCCAGATCAATGGGGACATGCAAGAGTTAATGCATTCATCGTTAAGAAGAAACGCGGTGGACTTAATCACGATAAGGATCTAGCATAATGAAAAGGATCTCTAAAATATATCGAGAACTAAAAGAGTTTCATGCAAAAGGTATGGAACCTAAGACTCGTAAACCACAAACAAAGAGTTCAACAAAATCTCAACTCGGAGATATTAGTAAACGTGCTGATTCTTTTAAAATTGTTAGAGGTAAAAGAACTACTGCATCAATGAGGAATAGTGCAGGGTTAAAAAAATACGGTGAAGAAAATAAACAGAAGGTAATTACACCTAAGATGCAGAGACGTGCACTTGCAAGTCCTGCTGCAAAGGCAAAACCTAAAAGTCAAGTCACTCTAAAGAAAGCACCTTGGGATAAAAAGAACGAAGCATTTGATTTCAAAGTAAACATAGATGGATTTCCAGAAATGTTTATGTCTGGTAACTCACCAAGTGAAGTTAAAGCAAACTTACGCAAGTTAGTAAAACAACCATCAATGATCAAAGGTGTGGATCGGGTAACAGCACATGATAAGAAAAAACATCACCGTGACAAAATGAAAGAATCTGTGGATCTCGATGAAGGTAAAATGAAACAACTTCACATGTATATGGATCAAGGTAAATCTGCTGCATGGATTGCATCAAAAATGAAGTTGGATCTAAAGACTGTAAAAGCATTAATGGGTGAAGGTACTATGGGTGATATGCCAGAAGAGGGTACACCAGAGGCAACACAAAAAGCAAAAAGTATGACGCCAGGACAAGAAGGTGTTATGGACTTTTTACGTAATGTTGGTAATAAAGTAATGGGTAATAAACCCACTGCAAATCAAACAAGACAAAAAGTTAACACCAACAGAGGTAGTACATCTGGTCAACAAAACAGTCTTGCGAGTCGTATAAACTTCGGAGGCAAATATGGGAACAAGTGAGACATTTAAAAATTTTACTGCAGAACATATAGATGACGTATGTGAGTCATGTGATTTATACGATGACTTAGAATTAGTAGAGTCTGAGTATCAGGGTAAGAAGGTTACACTAAACAATCCAACTCGTGGTGGTAGTAAGAAGTTTTATGTTTATGTCAAGAATGAGAAAGGAAATGTTGTAAAGGTATCTTTCGGAGATCCCAACATGGAAATTAAACGCGATGATCCTGCTAGACGGAAATCATTCCGAGCAAGACACAACTGCGACAATCCAGGCCCAAAATGGAAGGCGAGGTACTGGTCATGTTGGCAGTGGAGATCAGGAGCGAAAGTGGATAATTAAGGATTGATAAATGGCGACAAAGGTAAGTGAAAATACCGAGGTAGCATTACCACTTCGTAATATAATTAGTATGATTGCAGGTGCATCAATTGCAACATGGGCATACTTTGGTATTGTAGAAAGATTAAATCAAATTGAAACTAACCAGACTATGATGAAGGCTGACTTAGAAATGAATACTGAATTCAGAATTAAGTGGCCACGAGGTGAAATGGGATCTCTACCTGCAGACAGTGAACAATTTATGTTAATTGAACACTTAGCAAATGAACTTGAGAAACTAACAGACGAAATCGAAAACGGTCAAGCACCGTTTGACCAACAACAGAAACTAACATTAGAGTTTTATGAGAAGCGAATAAACCAACTTGAAGAAGCACACGAAAAGATACGTAACGATATAATGGACATGGTACACGAAATGAACGGCATGAAACCCAGTGCAAGTAATGGACATTAAAGATGGTAATAGAAGCATTCATTCTTTTAATGTGGTTCGGAAACCCGATGGAGTTAAAAGAGTATACAGTTCGTGATGGATTAGGTGATTGTTTAAAAGCAAAAAGAACTATTGAAAGAACCTTGCGAGGCGGTAAGTCTAGCGAATATACAGGTTCTGTTCGACTGGGATGTAAAGAACTCAAGGTAGAAGTTAGTGATGATGGTCTGTACATCATAAGAAATTTTGTTGATGCAGATCCTAAACAATTAAACCCATAAGAAAGAAAAAAAATGGCAGAGAACACAGGTAAAAGATTAGATCGTATCGAGGAGAAACTCGATAAGATGGGTGAGGTACTTGTGTCTCTTGCTCGATTTGAAGAAAAGATGGATAACTATAATGATTATAGGGAAAAGTCTTGGGAACGGATGAACAAGTTTTCATCCAAACTAGATGATATCGAAAAGAAAGTTGATGATAACGCACGTACCGTCAACATTATAAATAAAATCGTATACGCAGCAGTTATCGCTGCTGTTGGGACTTATGTTGCCCATATGTTAGTGTAGGAGAAAACTATGTTTAAGAACATTTTTAGAGAGTGGGCCACTCCAAAACAGGTCTCAGAAGAAAAAGATATGAGTGAAATGTGTTGTAAGAATTGTGGAGATATGTATGGTAAACCCACAAAAGAAAATCGTTCATGCCAATACAATGCTTACAATAAAGAAGGTAAGAATTGGATCAAAAAAGAAAACTATCATGAAGCAATGGATCCTGTAGATAAAAAAGAATTAAAAGGTAAACACAAGGATCGCAAAGACAAAGACATCGACAATGATGGTGATGTCGATTCTAGTGACAAGTATTTACATAAACGTAGGAAAGCAGTTTCTAAAGCAATGAAAAAAGGTAAAAACAAAGAAGGTGATGTAGAAATGAATCCTAAGTTAGACAAAGGTTCAAAGGAGAATTCATTGGAACAAAAAGAATCTACTATTCGTGAAAAACTCCTTGCAGTGTTAGAAAATAAACAGACCAAAGGTGCAACTAAACCTGAAACTATGGATGACAAGTTAAAAGGTAAAGGTGCCAAGGATATGGTTAACCAACCAAAAGAGATTGATGACACTGAGGAAAAAGGTCATGATGATGCATCAAAGGCAGGTAGAGTTACTAAACCTGCAAAACCTCGCAACGGTGGTGACCAAGTTAGATCTGGTGACCAAAGTATTGTCAACAAAGTTGTTGACGCATTAAAAGGAATGAAGTAATGATAAAACCTCCTTCATGGAAAAAGGACGCAGTCCCTACACCAAAAGGGTGGAGACATCCAAAGACTGGTGAACTCTTACTACCTAAAAAATTGTCAGAAGCAGATATTGCAGAATACATGGGTGCACCTGCACCTGTTACTCTTACAGAAGCACCTACTACCGCAGAAGAACATGCAGAAGAACATGTAGAACCAATTGAAGTAGATGAAGATGATCTAGAAGATATGACAAAATTAGAACTTGAAGAGATTGGTAGAGAACACGGTGTCGAGTTAGATCGCAGACAAAAGAAGTCAACCTTGATAGGTAAAGTTAAAAACTTAATGTCATAATATATAAGTTTGTAATGGACAATTTGACTGAATCTAATTTGCTGTTGTATGCAGCAAAACATTATTATAACCCTCGGTTCTCAGACATAGATGAGTTCTATGAGGATTTGAAACGATTTAAATATGTAAAGCGTTTGGTAAATCGATATCTAGATGATAAAGATCTTGCTGAACGCTTAATTTTAAATCACTTGATTGTTATATTCAATGCATTTGGGATCGAACCATCGATCAATATGTTAAAAGTAAAATTAGACGAAAGGCACTGGCCAGTAATAAAACCATTTTTAATTTTTTTAAAATATATTAGTTATGAAGATCTGGTCGGAATCAATATGGATGAGAAGGTTATAAAAGAACTGAGGAAAATCTAATGGGACTGTTAAAGAAGGCAGCAGATACAGTATACGCTTTTCGTTTTATTCGTATGTTAGTACTAGACTGGAAAGACTGGGACGCATATAAAATGGGCATTATAGATGAAGATGGTAAGCGTGTCAAGAGTGTTAAAATTGATAACTTGGAAAAGAGTTCTGTTTGGACTCCTTTCATTCGCCTGTGCGCTAACATTAAAAGGCTCGTATCAAAAGCACCAGGCGGAGGATCACGACTTGGAAGTTTTGCGGCAGCGCTCTTTCTTATCAAAGAAAAGACTGGAATGACTGACAAGGAACTTAAACAGATCTGTGAAAAGTTAAATATAGAAACTTTAGATTTTTTGAATGAACGAAGTGAATGGTTTGTATTAGAAGATAAAGAACTTTCATCTGGAGTTTATAGAATAAGAGAATCAAAAGTATTGAATAGCACAATAGAAGAAATGTGCAATGCAAAGGATCAAATACGTATTTCGAAAGAGTCCTATCCTGTTGGTAATGTGTTTGGTGTAGATGTATATGAAGCGACTCATGTAAGAACTAATCAAAAGATATACGTTACTATCGGAGAAATATACAAATGACAGCTTCAAATCCACGTATAGGAAAACTTATTAATAAAATAAAAAATTCTGGTGTCGCACCAAAGGGTACGTCTATGTCTAAGGAAGGTAATGGTCTTTGGGCAAATATCTGGGCAAAAAGACGTAGAGGTGAGAAGATGCGTAAGAAAGGTGAGAAAGGTGCGCCAACAGCGGATCAGATCAAACGAGCGCAGGGAGAGGCAGTATCACCTGCACAACAAGCGGCAATCGCAATCTCTAAAAAAGAGAGAGGTGAGAAACCAAAAGTAAACGAACTGTCTATGAGTGCGAGAGATATTAAAAAGTCTGGTCTTAGAAAAACTACTGATACAGAGAAACTCAAAAAAGAATTAGAACAACTAAAAAAACTTTTAAAACAAAAAAATATAAAGATAAGAACAGAAGCATTCATGTCACGTAGGCCAGGCAATCAGATGGCAGACTTGTATAAACTATACACATTGGCAATCAAAGCAATGCCTGGATCTCCAAAACAAAAAGAACTCAAGAAGAGAATTGCTGCACTGAGAAAAGAACTCAAGTTAGATGAAGATGTTCCTACTGTTAGTACCGCAAATATTCCAAACCCTGCAGATACTGTGATGGGCCCAAGGAAGAAAAAGAAAAAACATACACAGTTGATTCACGATAAGAGATATAAAAATAAACATGAACAACCTGTATTATTAAAAAGATTTCGTGATTACTACGATGCAAAAGGAATAGGTGGATGAGTCGTACTAGAGACATTGCACAGTTTCTTGGAAAGACAGAAGCAAATAACACAGGTAACATTAGACTACTAAAAGTTGGTGATGCTGTTGCGTCTGATGAAGAAACACTTGCAGACATCACAGTTGATGGTGGTGGTAATGTTGATAGGGTTCTTGCAGGTTCTGTATCAGTGGGTGATGCTGTTATACTAACTCCAGAAAACTTTGTAAAAAAAGTCGGTCAACCATTTGAACGACACGAAATTTTACACACTTTCCTTTTAGATAGTGATGGTAATGCAGGCGATCCATACGTACCATATGGTTATCAAGGTTACTCTCCGCAAATCTTTTATCTTGGTTATAGTAAAATTATGTTTGTAGGAGTTACAGGTACTTCTGGTAGAGGTACTTTGTTTGCACAGATGGCTAGACTAGATCCCACTGGTCATAGAATAGAGAAAATAGGGCCTATTCGAGTTATGCAGTCTAGTTATTTTACTAGTAGCACTTCTTATGGGGGAGCAATGTCTGACAATTACTGTGCAGTTCAAGGAGAAAATAATAGAATTCATGTGGGCGCTGGGTATGAATACCATAACTCTACTAACAATTTTGATCGTCTTTACATATATACAGTTTATCCAGAAGATGTTGAAGATTCAGAAAACTTAACCATATTATCGGGAACAACACAATCTCCTAGTTCTGGAACTCCAAGTAACACATATCGAAAAGTTTGTAGCTCGGTATTTGGTCATTATACACTACAATCACAAAATTCTTCTTCTTATGGAGGAAGTTTTTGGTTCTATAGAAGTAGTCATAGTGACCAAGCGTTCTGTACTTTTGTAACTAGTGGAGACACAGTAAATATTGTAAACGCCAATAATTACTCTACTTCTGTAGGACGATTTGATCAGTTTAACTATGCACAGAGACCTTGGTATAATGCTAAAGCGGATAAATGGGTATGCCTTGGTCTTAATAATAGTACTGGAAATTATCAACTACAGACATTTGAAATGAAAGGGCCAGGTAATTCAGGTAGTTACTACATGAATTACAACACTCCTCTCATAAGTGATACTGAGACAAACAATCAGTGGGGAAGAGCAGGATGTTATGACTCTAGTGCAGGTCTCAGTATAGTTGCATACAGAGATAACAATAACGTTGGAAAATTAAGAACTGTTAATTCAGTAAGCAACATCAATACAGACCCCACAATTGGAAATGCATATGAATTTACTGGAACATTAAACGGTGACGTACAGTTATTTCACGATAAGGCAGTCCAGAAAAATGCCGTTTTATTTACCGATTATAATTCAAATCCAGATAGAGCAAGGATAAGATGGTTCACTGCAGATAGTGATGGAACAATATCTTTAGAAGATAGCACTCATACCATGATAGGTGATTCTGCTTGGACAGCTAATCAAAGTTATAGTATGACTGTAAATAAGTTAGACGATTTTGATACATGTATTCTTACTAGACTTAAATATTGGACACCCGATTTTCCAGGCAGATCTGTTTGGCCAAGCAATGCATACTTGCAAGGTATGCAAATATTCCATCCTGAAAGAAGACAAGCAACAAATTTAACTAGCACTGGCGCAAACTACTTGGGCATTGCACAACAAGCAGGGGACAGTGGAGATACAATTAATATAAAAATTCATGGTGCTATAGACACTAACCAAGTTGGTCTTGTACCAAACACTACATACTATTTGAATGAAATAAATGGTGACTTAGAACCAAATACAAATAATGGAAGTATTAGAGCAGGTTATGCAGTTGCTGCAAACCAATTAAAAATACTCACTCAATCAGGAGAATCTGCTTAATATGGCAAATGGAACAGCGAAACAACAAGTATTGGATAAGTATTGGTCAGATGATGATGGTACTGCCAGTGATACATGGGACATGCTAAATTTAGATTCAGTGTTTTTTGGATTAGATCATATGATGTTATCATATGCTTTAGAAACAAGTGTAGAAGAAGCAAAAGCAAATTTTCAAAGAATACTTAGTAGTCATGATTCAGCAGATGAATATTGGGCAGAGAATACCATGCAATGTTATAAAGACTATCGTAATTTAGCGGCAATAGAAAATGAAGGAAACGATGAATTGATAATTAAACTAGATCGTTTTGTAGACGAAGCGTATGGTTTGACTGGAATACCTCGATTATAAAATAGAAAGGAATATCATGTTAAGTTTATTAGGATCTTTAATCGGGTTTGGTGGATCTGCACTTCCTGCAGTCCTAGATGCTTTTAAAGCAAAGGGTGATCGCAAACACGAAATAGAAAAAATGAAAGTCATGGCCGAGTTGAAACAACAAGGTATGGACTTTGATATGCAGATGTATGATAAGATGGGTGCAGATAAAGAACATGCACGACTAATCGCACACGACACTGCAATCATGCAATCAACTGGATGGACATCCGTATTACAGAAATCTGTGAGACCAGTGATCACATATGCTTTCTTTGGGTTATTCGCTGCAATAGAAATTACATTGTTGATGAATGCATTAGAAGTTGGTACACCATTTGATCAAGCAATACAGTTACTATGGGATGAAGATACAAAGGCAATCTTTGCTGCAATCATATCATTTTGGTTTGGATCTAGAGCGGTAGAAAAAGCACGATCTAGATAATTTTTTTTAAAAAAATCTACATATTGTGGGTTTACAAAAACTTAAAAATGATATATAATATCACCATCTGAAAAAACAATCAATTAAAGGAATCGTAGTATGCAAAACCGATTTGCAGACACACGTGCGTTTTTGTCTGAGACAAAGTTCTATGACGGTTATTCGAGATTCAAGGACGAAGAGAATAACTATGAGACTTGGGATGAAGCGGTAGATCGTGTGCTATCAATGCACGAAAATACATATTCAAATAAATTAAATAAATTACAAAGTTACATCGAAGAAGCAAGAGTTGCTTATAAAGAAAAGAGAGTACTAGGTGCTCAACGTGCATTGCAGTTCGGTGGTGATCAGTTAATGAAACATCAGATGAGGATGTATAACTGTACATCATCTTATGCAGATCGTCCAGAGTTCTTTGGAGAGTATTTCTATATTCTACTATGTGGTGCAGGTGCAGGTTTTTCCGTACAGAACCATCACGTTGCAAAACTACCAAAGATCCAACAGAGAACGAAGCAAGCAAAAGGTTACATCGTAGAAGATTCCATTGAGGGTTGGGCATCCGCACTAGATGTGTTGATGTCTTCTTATTTTGTAGGAGGTGGTAAACATCCAGACTACGAAGGTCGTAGAGTATTCTTTGATCTGTCTCAGATTCGTCCAAAGGGTGCAAAGATCTCTGGTGGATTCAAGGCGCCTGGGCCTGAAGGTTTACGCAGAACACTAGACAAGATTGAACACATGTTACAAGGTCTAGTCATGGATGCAAAAGAACCTATTGACATGCGTCCTATTACAGTCTATGATATTGCGATGCACGCCGCAGATGCAGTGTTGTCTGGTGGTGTTCGAAGATCTGCAACGATTTGTTTGTTCTCTCCAGAAGATGAAGAAATGATGACTGCAAAAACTGGTAACTGGTTTATGGATAATCCACAACGCGGTAGATCTAATAACTCTGCAGTGATTGTCCGAGACGAAGCAACACCAGAAATGTTCAAGAGTATAATGGAGTCGGTTAAGTCATTTGGAGAACCAGGCTTCTACTTCACAACATCAAAAGAACACACAACAAATCCATGTGTGGAGATTGGGATGTTTCCACAATACAATGGCAAGTCAGGTTGGCAAGGTTGTAACTTGACAGAAATCAATGGTGGTATGTGCACAAGTGAAGAGTCATTCTTACAAGCGTGTCGTGCTGCTGCAATTCTGGGTACTATGCAAGCAGGGTACACAGATTTTAAATTTATCTCAGATACATCAAAGAAAATATTTGATCGTGAGGCACTATTGGGTGTGTCCATTACAGGATGGATGAATAACCCAAATATACTTTTTGATGAGAAGATCCTGAAGAAAGGGGCGAACATTGTCAAAAAGGTTAATAAAGAAGTTGCTGCTATTATTGGTATTAACCCTGCTGCTCGTACTACTTGTGTAAAACCATCTGGTAACGCATCAGTACTACTACAGACTGCATCAGGTATCCACGCAGAACATTCACCAATGTATATTCGAAACATTCAGATGAATAAAGAATCAGAAATCACACAGGCGATTGCGAAGTCCAATCCGTTCATGGTCGAGGAATCAGTGTGGTCTGCAGGTGGGACAGACGTAGTTGTGTCTTTCCCAATTGTGCCAAAGAAAGGTTCTATGTTCAAAGATGATCTTTACGGTGTAAAACACCTAGAACTCGTTAAGAAAGCACAAAAGTATTGGGTCGTTGCAGGTACAAATGAAGACCTATGTGCAGACGAAGGTATACACCACAACGTATCAAACACAATCATAGTAGACGATTGGGATGAAGTAGAGAAGTACGTATATAAAAATCGTTACTCTTTTTCAGGCATTTCATTCCTATCTCCAACAGGTGACAAGGACTATAACCAAGCACCTAATACACAAGTCATAGACGCAAAACAAATGGTTGCGAAGTATGACCAAGGTGCAATCTTTGCATCTGGTATGGTTGTTGATGCACTAAAAGTCTATGACAATCTATGGACTGCCTGTTCTACCGCAATGGGTATGGGTGAAGATCTTTCAGTAGAGTCATCAGAAAACTCTGCAAAGAAAGACTGGGTTCGTAGGTTCGAAAGATTTGCACAAAACTATCTTGATGGTGATATGAAGAAAACTGAGTATTGTCTGAAAGATGCGTATCTACTCCATAAGTGGGAAAAGATACAAAGTAATCTAAAACCAGTAGAATGGGAAAATGATCTCACAGAAAAAGTATATACAGATGTAGATACTCTCGCAGCTGCCGCATGTGCAGGTGGTGCATGTGAAATCGACTTCTGATTATATCACCCCATGCAGATCTATTTGCAGACTAGTTGAAAATGTTTGCGTTGGTTGTGGAAGAACCAAGAAAGAGATTTCTGAATGGGGTGGATACCATTACTATCAGAGGATGAAGATTATGAAAAGACTTGGGTACGGAACAAGAAAAGGCAAAAGAAGCAGTGGAAAAAGAATACCGAATAGAATGTGAAGATTGTGAGTCAGTTACAATAGTATTAGTAGAGGATGGGGAGAAACCCAAGTATTGCCCAATGTGTGGATACAGACATGCAGAGGTAGAGGACATTACTGAACCAGATACATAAGTGTATGTGGTACTATAATGGAAAAGAATTTAATGAGACCCCTGAAGATTTTCAGGGGTTCGTTTACATGATTACAGATATAAATACTGGTAGAAAATATATCGGTAAAAAGAACTTCTGGAAACCAAAGATACTTCCCAAAACAAAAACAAGAAAGAGAAGAGTCAGGACTAGAATAGAGTCTGATTGGAGAACTTACTTTGGGTCGAGTGAAGAAGTTAAGTTACTAGTAGAGGAACGTGCCGATGATTTTAAAAGAGAAATTTTGAGACTATGTAAGTCGAAAGGTGAGATGACATATTTTGAAATGAAAGAACAATTTGACAGAGACGTATTATTCCGAGAAGATTATTACAATGAGTTTATTGGTGGTAAGATTCATAGTAAACATTTAAAGGGAATATCAGATGTATGAATACAAAGCAAAAATTGTGAAGATAGTTGATGGCGACACGGTTGATGTTGACATTGATCTTGGTTTTGGAGTGTGGTTAAAGAACGAGCGTGTACGTATCATGGGTATCGATACACCAGAGTCTAGGACACGAGATAAGGTAGAAAAGATATTTGGACTGGCCGCAAAAGATCGCGTAGAAGAATTAATAAAGAAAGATACAATTCTTAAAACATTTGCTGCAAAAGATGGTGAAGATATGAAGGGTAAGTTTGGTCGTATCCTTGGTGACTTTATAGTCGGTGAAAAAATGCTTACGGAGATCCTGATAGAAGAAGGACATGCAGTAAAGTATTATGGTCAGAACAAAGCAGATGTTGAACGTGGTCACATGTCTAATCGCAACAAACTTATGAACGAGGGTGTTGTGAGTGCAAAGGAAGTTCAAGAAGCAGCAGGTTGACAAACCTATTGTAATGTGGTATAATTGTGTAAACAATTAAAAGGTGAATTATGATTATTGTAGATTATGGTGGACTGTCTGCCGCAAATGTCGCAATCAATAAAGAGAACGATGAGAATATGATTCGACATATGATCATCAACTCTTTGCGGTTGTATCGTAATGCGTACAAAGAAGAGTTCGGTGAACTAGTCATTGCCTGTGATGGTAAAGACAACTGGCGCAAAAAGTATTACAAACAATATAAAGCGAATCGAAAGAAAGCACGTGACAAGTCTGGTTTAGATTGGAACGAAGCATTCCGTATTATCAATAAGGTTCGTGATGAGATCCGAGATAACTTTCCTTACAAAGTAATCCACGTTGAGGAATGTGAAGCAGATGATATTATTGGCACACTCTGTAAGAACACACAAGAGTTCGGTGAGTACGAAGATGTAATGATTGTGTCTGCAGACAAAGACTTCTTACAACTGCAGAGATATAATAACGTGCGTCAGTACTCGCCTCTATTGAAAAAAGAATACAGAGAATCAAACCCA
>Ga0213858_10001308_pt1 | contig 11875 bp, 9 predicted proteins | sample PICome_FD_160122 | JGI IMG/M metagenome (GOLD analysis project Ga0213858, IMG submission 160122) | Coastal seawater microbial communities near Pivers Island, North Carolina, United States - PICO245 | ecosystem: Environmental > Aquatic > Marine > Coastal | place: USA: North Carolina | collected... | reverse complement strand
ATCACCGGAAGGTAAGGTATTGGAAGAAAAGGTTTTTTACGATGCTACCGGAAGTCCGGGAAAAGGATTGCCCGATGGACTAAAAGTTGATAAAAACGGGAATATCTGGGCCACCGGCCCCGGTGGTGTGTGGGTCTTTAACGCTGAAGCAAAGGTACTCGGTAAAATACTAACAGGAGAAGCAACCTCCAATTGTGGTTTTGATGAGGAGCAGCAAACACTCTATATGACTTGTGATGATTATCTTATGCGGATCAAGCTAAAATGAAGGGGTTAAAAGCCCAACCTGCTCATATAATTCCAAAGTCCTTTTAAAAAGGGTAGCGACTTAAAAGAAGCAATGATTTTGATTTCTTCCCAAAGGCTGGTTTCTTCATCTAGAAACTTAAAAATCTGCTGAATGGGGTTCTTACCGTACATGTCAGTAAAAATAGTTTCTCCCAGGTGATTTTGTTCTTTCAATACTGCTAAATAAACAGCATCGTAAAATTGAAATCGGGAGTTCAGTAAACCTTTAGAAAGCTTTTTTTGCTGTTTGATGTTTTCTATCAATTTCCGGGCATTCTTCTCGGCATTTTTAAAAGAGTAGCCTGAAGATGGTTTTACCCAGGAACCGGCAGTTCCTATTTTCATAATCCCCTCTGAACCAGCCTTATGGAAAGGAAAACTACTCATAGGGATTATTCCATATTCGATCTTGTTAATCGAATATCTATCAATATTCAGAAGGTCTTTGATGTATTTTCTGAGGTAATCATCATAATCATCATAATCAATGGTAAAGGAAGTGAAAAAAGTAAATTCAACTAAAGCCGTAGTTGGTGATGTCGGCAAAACATAAGTGAAGCTTGTACTATTTTCCCATTTAAGCCGATAGTCCATCATAGTAAAAGTGCTGTCATCAAAAACAGGTTCGTCTGTTTTTATTTCCCAGCCTTTGAAATGCTGCTTAAGGTGCACATACTTTTCTTCTTTAATCTTATTGTTTATTTCAACCCGACTATCAAAGACCTGTCGAGATAAATAGGTATTGGACAAACCTTGAATGGTAGCGGGTGATCCGGGTTTTAGGTCAACGACTTCATCCCGGACCCAGGATATATTGGAATATTCGGCAATTTTATGCCTTGCCATTTTGTAAAAATCCCCGGCACGTATCATTTTATATTGATAAGGAAAAAGATGAAGATCAATATTTTTTTTATCAGTAATAAATTTTCCCTTTTTCCAGGAGCAGGTAATCAACTCATCCCACGCTCCCTTCCCCTGTTCCCAAAAACAAAAGGTTTTGTCGTCATTATTTTTAGTATCCTTTTCAAGGATTAATATTTTTTTTTCTACAAACCAATCGTCTTTCAGCATCGACAAGGCCAGGTGCAAACCTGCTGCCCCGGCACCAATAATTGTAAAATCGTAAATATTATCCAACTTCATTTATTAAATGGTCTTCTTTATTCGAAACAACCCGCTAACTTAAAGTAATCACCAACCCTTATTTCGTTTTTTTGTTCATGGTTAAAGCTAAAATTACCATTAAATAACCAGTAGTTTAAATTTATTATTCTTGCCTTAAAGCAAAAATTAAAATGACTTCAACAAAAAAAATCGATTAAAAACTATAAAAGGAAAATTTACCAACTATAATTCTATTTTTACAATCAAATTATATATCAAGAAATCAGTGAGGTCAGAACAAATAGATAACTTTTCCGAAGATCAGCAGGAAGTCCTTAAATCAATCAGGATTTCCCGGATCATCTTACCTGTTTTAATAGGTGTAGGGGTAGTTATTTATTTGTTTTGGAAACAATTCGAGCCGGAGAGTTTTGCCAAAATTAACTGGAACGGGCATACATTATTCTGGGTGTCTCTGTCAATAATACTGTTAATTGTTCGTCATATTGCCTATGCCAACCGACTTAGGGTTCTGTCCAACAAGGAGTTTTCCTGGAAAAAGTGTATTGAACTGATTTTCATTTGGGAATTCAGCTCCGCAGTGTCCCCTACCAGTATAGGTGGATCGGCAGTAGCACTTTTTGTTTTAGCACAGGAAAAGCTACCAGCTGCAAAAACGACAACAATTGTAATTTACACCGCCATACTGGATACCATTTTCTTTATTGGAACACTGCCTGTTTTATTCCTTTTTTTTGGTCCGAATATCATTCGTCCAAACCTGGTAAGTTTAGGGAGTCTGGATGGCTGGGGATATACTTTCATAGGTGCCTATATTCTCATGGCCACCTATGGCGCTTTATTTTTTTATGGACTTTTTATCAATCCTGAACAATTAAAGAAGTTCTTTCAATGGTGTACCAGCTTTGGATGGCTCAGAAAGTATCAGCCAGCTGCTACCAAACTGGGCGAAGATATAATTATCGCATCCAATGAAATGAAAAGAGAAAAATGGAACTTTCACCTTACAGCTTTTCTTTCGACAGCAACGACCTGGTCCTGCAGGTTTCTATTACTGAATTGTCTGATCATAGCCATCGTAGCTACCACACCAATTGATCTTAGTACCCAGGTAGGTTTATATTCCAGACTGGAAACTATGTTTGTTATTATGGCTTTTTCTCCCACTCCCGGAGGAGCGGGTTTTGCTGAATTCGTTTTTGGCGGATTTCTAAGCGACTACGTACCCACTGGTATCTCTTTGATCATTGCCTTTATGTGGAGAGGACTCACCTATTATGCCTACTTATTTGCGGGGGTAATTGTCGTTCCCAACTGGATTCGGAACATTATAAACAGAAGAAAAAAAACTAGAATGGAACAGGAAGAAAACTGAATTATCCTTTTATTATTTCCCAGGTGTGGTCTGCCATCAATTTGATAGTTGCTTTAAATTCCAGTACCTTTTTTTTGCCCCATTCGTTCGGTCCTATCATTGACACCAATAAGGTACCATTTTTTCTTTCATACAAATGATAAGTTTTGCCAATAAGTGGCTTAAAACTCATATCTGCCTGGTAAATACTTTCGGAAAGATTTACTCTTTCTTTTATTTGCTTTGCCTGGGCGGCCAGTAGATTGATTTGCTCCCGTATCTGATCGAGTTGCATTTCGGTTTGTTCATACATAGCGGTTAAGGCCAGCCCCTTTACTTTCCCCTTATCAACCGGCTTGATCAAAGCACTTCCGACGGTATGTGCATAAGGTAATAAATGTGGGTTTTCAGCAACCTTGTCCTTATCAATGGGGTTAATAAATTCTTTTTTTGACATGGGTATTTCTTAAAGGATCATAAAAAATATATAGCCTGCCTTTCAGAAGATGATTAGAAGTTGTTTATGAATAGCTCGCTGGCTTCTAAGAATATCTTTTTGTGTCACTTTTCGTTTTTTTCTCGCCCCGTAGCGCTGCTATGCGGCTCCAAAAAAGCCTCAATTGGCACAAAAACCCTATCCTTATAAACTCAGCAGCTATTCTTAAACAACTTCTTAGTAATAAAATGCAAAACTGACTTAAAAGTTGCAATATCCAGCCTTAGAAGCTGTTTGAATTTTATATTTTGAATTTGTTATGTACTTTTTGGAGCACTTACTTTTGTGCCACGAGCACAAGTCAGTACGACTTATCGTTACCAAAATCCTCCTTTGGGGCAGCTAAAATCCGATTTTGGCGCCTCCATTGACAAAAAATGGGTGAGCGATTCCGAAGAGTGTAGGTCTGTTAGATGAGCAAACAAAGTTTGTGAACCGGTTATGGGCGGGAGTGCAATCGATGGAACCGCAAAGCGAATGGGGAGGCATTATTCAAAAAACCAAATTCAAACATTTTCTTACAGATCATTTTTTATAATCTAAAATATTAATTCTTTCTTCTTTACAGGAAATAAGATCTCTTTCTTCATTAGAAGCGATAATAATTAGTCGGTCGTTTGAAAATTTTTCCAGTAGTTGCTGATACCATTGGATTCCCTGAACATCTAAAGTTACGGTTGGTTCATCTAAAAGGACAAGAGGTGTATCAGAACAAAGGGCAAGCCCAAGTTTCAATCGCTGTTTCATGCCAGATGAAAAAAAACGAACTTCCTTGTTTTTGGCATGTTCCAATTCAATCAACTTAATAAAGTCAAAACGATTAAGATTAACCCGAAAGGACTTAAATTGTTGGTGAAATCTAATAGTCTCCAATAAAGTCAACTCTTCGATAAGATCGATGTAGGGAGCAGCAAAACTAAGATGTTTGTATATCTGATCTGTTTCAATTTTTTGACCTTCAAGCTGATATTCAATTACTCCTCTGGTGGGTGTTAAATGTCCAGATAGTATGTTTAAAAGGGTTGATTTTCCGGATCCGTTAGCTCCGGAAACAGCATAAATAGCAGGCATTTTAAAATGAAAGGTAAGGTTTCTAAAAACCCAGTCAGACAGATACCGTTTGCCAATTTTATTTAAGGATATCTCCATTAATTTTAGTTCCGTTTAATTGTCTGAATCCCCTTACAATCCCTCTTTCGGAGTTCTTAATGAAATTTAATATCTTTTTTCGTTCACTTGTCTTTGGGAGGTTCTTTTTTATTTTTTCTACAGCCTGAGAGGTATTAAACCCCTTCACAAAAACATACCGATAAATATCCTGAATATGATGAATCTGTTTATTACTGAATCCATTTCTTTTTAAACCTACGGAATTAATTCCAACGTAGCTAATCGGTTCTCTGGCAACTCTTATAAAAGGAGGAACATCTTTTCTCACCAGAGAGCCTCCTGCAATCATTGAATAATCTCCAATTTTAACAAATTGATGAACAGCAGTCAGACCACCAAGCGTAGTATGGGCTCCAATTTCAATGTGTCCGGCAAGATTCACGTTATTCGCTAAAACGACGCCTTTTCCCAAAATACAATCATGGGCAACATGCACGTAAGCCATCAACAGGCAATTATCAGATATGATGGTTTTGTCATTAGCCTTCGTTCCACGATTAAGCGTACAATACTCTCTGATCGTAACATTATTTCCTATTTCAATCATCGATTGTTCGCCCTCAAATTTTAAATCCTGAGGAATCGTACCTACTACTGCACCGGGAAAAATTTTACAATTCTTTCCAATCTTTACCCCTTCCATGATGGTAACATTTGCTCCAATCCAGGTATTATCTCCAATCTCTACATTGTCAGAAATAACCACAAAAGGAGCAATAGTTACATTCTGACCTATTTTTGCTCCCGGATGTATTACTCTTAGTCCAGTGGTACTCATATTCATTATTTTCCAGCGTCATTTGCCTTACGTTACGAATCATCACTCTGCCTGGGCCTTTTTATTATTTGCGCAGTTAACTCCCCCTCTGACACAATTTTATTGCCAACATAGGCCGTACCCTGCATATGACACAAACCTCTTCTTATCGGCGAAAGTAATTCCAGCTTCATCAAGAGGGTATCTCCCGGAACAACCATGTTTTTAAATCGGGCATTATCAATTTTAACAAAGTAAGTGTCCCAACCACCTGGCTCATCAATTAAGGACATGGCTAAAATCCCTCCACACTGAGCCATGGCTTCCAATTGCAAAACGGCAGGCATTACGGGATTATTTGGAAAATGACCTATAAAAAAAGGTTCATTAAAAGTAACATTTTTCACCCCAACCACTTGTTTGTCAGAAAGTTCAACAATTTTATCTACCAATAAAAACGGATACCGATGCGGTAACCATTTAGCTATTTCTACCGAATCAAATAATGGCTCCATATTTGGATCATAATCCGGTTTGCCTTTTAATTTTCGCTGTTCCTTATAAAGATTCCGTAATACCTTTGTAAAGCCTACATTGCCCGTATGCCCGGGTTGCGTTGCAATGATTTTACCTTTTATTGGTTTATTAACCAGGGCCAGATCACCAATTAAATCAAGTATTTTATGCCTCGCAGGTTCATTGGAAAACTTCAGACCGGATTTATTTAAAATACCATCTGCCGGCAAGTTTGATATCTTAGGCTGATTCAGTACCCCTGCCAGGGTATCTAACTTCTTTTTAGCCATTTTTTGATCTATGAAAACAATGGCATTTTCCAAACTCCCCCCCTGAATCAGCTTATCATCAATTAGTTTTTCCAGTTCACTGAGATAGACAAAAGTCCGGCAGGGCGCTATCTCTTTTGCATAACCGGACAATTTATCCAGCTTAGCAAACTGAGCTCCCATATAATCTACCTTAAGATTCAGCATAACGTTGATCTCCAGCTGCTCAGCAGGCATGATAATATATTCTGCACCAGAATCTTCGTCAGTATAGGTGATCGTTTCTTTGATTTCCAGAAACTCTCTCGGGGCATCCTGTTCTTCCAGTCCTGCTTTCTCCAGCAATTCGACAAAAGAATTTGCACTTCCGTCTAATATAGGTACCTCCTCCCCGTTCAGTTCAATTAAAACATTATCGATCAACAGGCCTGAAAGGGCTGAAAGTAGATGTTCAACCGTTCGTACTCTGACCCCCCCGGACTCAAGAGTTGTATTCCTGTTTGTATCTACAACTTTATTTGGATCAACAGGAATGATTTTAGGGTTATCCAAATCGATTCGCCGAAATTTGTAGCCATGATTTACCGGGGCAGGTTGGAAAGTAACGATGGTTTTTTTTCCTGAATGCAGGCCTATTCCCTCAATTGAGATTGTTTTACCAATAGTACGTTGATTCATATCAAAGAAAATAGATTTCTGTCAGTAAGTTAAAATTAATAACCAGGTCTAATTATAATGAAACCGCGAAGTTACTAAAAGCTGATACCATAGAACAGGAATCTTATATATTTTTTCGGTTGCCGCCCCCCTTTCCAACCTTACAGACCCAACTGATCCGTTTTGATTGTAATTTCTTTCTTAATTTTGCTAACTTATTTATCAATAAATTACCAGAAATGTATGAAATGGGAGAAAGACAAATACTTTCAATCTACACTCAATTCATATCGCTTCTGAAATTAAACGAAACAGGAAAATGAGTTTAGAAAAACTAGTTGTCGTTGGAGGAATCTCAGGAATTTTCAAAGTTGCAGCTAATCGAAGTAACGGACTGATTATAGAAGATCTGGATACCGGGAAAAAGCGATTTGCACCTGCCAGAAAACATCAATTTACCCCGCTGGAATCCATTACAATTTATACCAGTAATGACGAAAATCTGGAATTATCCAAAGTCTTCCAAAATATGTTGGCTAACAAGGAAGAAATTCCACTGGTCAAAGCTAATAGCTCAAATGAAGAGTTAAAAGCATATTTCGCCAAAATAATCCCCAATTATGATCGGGAAAGAGTTTATATCGGAGATATGAAGAAGATGATCAAATGGTTCGCTTTTTTAAATGAACGCGCGCTAATCATACCGGAAAAGGAAGAGGGTGAAACATCCGAATTAACTGAAGAGGAACAATAAGAAGCCTGATGCTGAACCGCTCTATCGCGAATACTCTATGGTGGCATAGTTATTGTAATTTTCGTTTATGTATTCAACCCTCTTTAGTATTCTCCAGACTAAAAAACTATCCGATAGCGTTCCAAAGTAAATGCTATCGGATAGCTGTTTTACAGGCTTCCCACCGGTAATTTTTTTTAATCCTACTATCCATCAATTATGCGTCGATTTTTGCGCTTATTACAGTTGGCAAAAAATTATCGGATGCTTATTGCACTGAGTATCCTCTGTAATCTGCTCACAGCTTTATTTACAGTAGTCAGTGCCCCTGCCATTATTCCTTTTCTTCAAATTCTTTTTGGTGTAGATCAGATTCCGGACAAGAACCCGGACTTTGTCCTCAGCCTGGATGGAATCAAAAATTTTGTGAATTATCACCTCAGTAATCTAATTGAACAACAGGGACAAGAACATGCATTAATCTATATTTGCACCGGGATCGTCCTGATTTTTTTCCTTAAAAATCTGTTCCGCTATCTTGCTGCTTTTTTTATGGCCCCCGTCCGAAATGGAATGGTCAAAGATATCCGCCAACAATTATTTGATAAGGTGATTCGCCTTGACTTAAGCTGGTTTACTGAAAGGAGGAAAGGAGATCTAATGGCAAGAATAAGCACCGATGTACAGGAAATTGAATGGAGTATTTTTAATGTTCTGGTTACTGTATTCCGAGAACCACTGGTAATACTGGGCAGTCTGATTTTTTTACTGTATGTTAGTTTCCAGCTTACCCTTTTTGTTATTTTACTCATGCTATTTACCGGAATCATTATCGGTGGCATTGGAAAAGCACTTAAAAAGCAGTCTTCTCTTGTACAACAACATATGGGCGATCTTTTGGCACGGCTGGAAGAAAGCCTGTCAGGGCTGCGACTAGTGAAAAGTTTTAATGCAGAAAAATATCAATCACAGAAATTTCTGCAGGAAAACAATAACTATAGCCAACTATTAACTCGCCTGCTTTGGCGAAGAGACCTGTCTTCTCCTCTTTCTGAATTTCTGGGGGTTACTATGGTGGCCATTTTACTCTGGTATGGCTCAGCACTTGTTTTCACCAACCAGTTGGCTGCCGAAACATTTCTAGCTTATATTTTCGCTTTTTTTAATGTCAGTCAACCCACCAAATCCTTTTCAAATGCATTTTACAATATTCAAAAAGGGCTGGCTGCTGTAGATAGAATAGATGATATTCTTGATGTTTCTCCCAGCATTAATCCCCCAGAAAACAAGGTTAATATCTCCAGTCTTAAAGAAGCTATTGAATTTAAAAACGTAAATTTCTCCTATGCCGGAGCCGAACGAAAAACACTGGAAAATATCAATTTGAAAGTTCCCAAAGGAAAGGTAATTGCTGTTGTAGGAAGCTCGGGATCCGGAAAAACTACACTAATTGATTTGCTACTGCGATTTTATGATGTAGAAAATGGCGCTATTTTTATTGACAAAATAGACATTAAAAAGCTATCTTTAAACAATTTACGCAGGCTATTTGGCGTAGTTTCTCAGGAACCGGTCTTGTTTCATGATAGTATTTTCAATAACATATCCTTTGGCCTGGAGAATATTTCTCAGGATCAGGTTGAAAAGGCAGCAAAGATTGCCAATGCACATGAGTTTATCATAAATACTGAGAACGGATATAAAACCAATATTGGTGATCGTGGAAATAAACTTAGTGGCGGACAAAAGCAGAGGCTGACAATAGCTCGGGCAATTCTACGTAATCCTCCGGTTTTAATCCTCGATGAAGCAACCTCAGCACTGGATGCCACCGCTGAAAAACTGGTTCGGGAAGCACTGGAGAATATAATGAGCGAACGAACGACAATCATCATCGCACATCGGCTTTCAACCATTCAATATGCCGATGAAATTGTTGTGCTTAAAGAGGGGCGAATAGTGGAAAAAGGTACACATAAAGACTTGCTCCATAAAAAGGGAGAATACCAGAAATTTATTAAGTTACAAATGGTAAAAGGAGAAAACTGAAAATACGCTTTAGACTGATACTTCTCCTGTTTAAATTTTAACAACTACCTTTGAACAATCAAAATTGCAATATATATCTGATGTTTCGACTGTTTATACTACTGATTTTATTACTGCCAGTTTCTTTCCTGAACGGACAACCTATTATTACATCTGAATCCCTGCCCAAATTTGGAGATACTATTCTAATGGCCAGCGATAACCTTCCGGAAAATATTGCTATTTTGAAAAAAGGAGGTAATCAAAACTGGGATCTAATGGGCTTGCAGTCTGCTTTCACACAAAAACAAAAAATCCAGCCAGTCGCAAACAGTAAAAAACCTCAGCCATTTAAAAAGGCTAATCTGGTAATAGAATCTGTAAACGGCCACCAAAGCTTTTTTCAAAAAACCGGAAATACCATTTATTTATTAGGCTCAAACGGGAAAGACCCGATGAACATAGGAGTAGAAACTACAACCCGTTACAAAAACCCGGTTCTATCCATGAAATACCCTTTAAAATATGGGGATTCATCTACAATAACCGGCGAATATGCCTTCAAGGTAGCAATCTTTGATCTTCCAAGGGAAAAGATGTACACGCTTCCTATTACTCCAGACTCAATCCGTTACAGATGTATTTTTACACAAAACAAAAAGGTTGATGCATGGGGTACACTTTCCCTCCCCGACAACAACTATGAGGTCCTAAGGGAAAAAATAATAGAAGAAAAAGAATATAGATTGGATGTTAAAATCGGTAATTTGCCCTGGCAGGACATTACCTCCAGCGTCGATGATCCTCTTATTCAAAAAAAACATTTGAACTATTCTTATCACTTTCATAGTAATGAAACAAATTCAAAGGTCGCTGTAGCATATATGAAGGAAAACCAGGTAAACCCGAAAGCTGTTTATTATACGGTTTCTGATCCTTCTTCTACTATGCGGACAGCCGATGGGCGACCCGATGTATATGCCTATCCTAATCCGGCCATTAATGAAGTGCGCTTTGAATTCTCCAATCTTAAACCAAATACCTATGCACTTAAAATCTATAACATTCTGGGAATGGTGGTCCGACAGGAAAATTATAACCTAAATGGATTTAATACCGTTAAGCTGGATATTTCAAAACTTAGGAAAGGAACCTATCTTTATAATCTTACAGATGCAAAAGGCAAGACGATTGCTACCCGCCGTCTGATGGTGATCAGACCCTGACAACCCTAAGAAGCTAAATTCTCATTTACCTCTGCTAAACTTTGGTGTTGGGCCCTCGACCGGCAAAATAATAAGTGAGTGATCCCTCAGGGGAAAGTTCTGGTAGATGAGCAAACAAAGTTTGTGAACCGGTTACGAATGGGATTCCATTATTCAAAAAACTAAGCTCAAACAGCTTCTAAGGTTTCAGCAAGGTTGTTACCAAAAAAATGCTAAAGCGTCTTTAGATACGCTATAAGATATTCGCGCTCTTTCTCCGAAAACTTATCTCCAAAATAATGTCCCTGATTTCCATACCCGGGTAAGGTGGTATTATAGGTATTCTTGTCTTTGGCATTATTCAGATTTTGATACTTCCAGCCCATTTTTTCATGATCAAGTTCATCTATCCTTTTCCAGTAAACAGGACGCGATTTACTATTTAATACGCCTTCCAGTGTTGGTACTGAAGCATTATGGAAATAAGGCGCCGTTGCCCATATTCCGTCCAGAGGCGGTGCAATATACCCATCAAGGGGAGTTACCCAGGATCTGGGTTCAGAAATACCATACCAGCTTTCATTATACCAATTGGCCAAATGCATTTTAGTGCTAAAATTTCGTGCATAGTATGGATCGGTTTTAACAAGCTCCAGGGACACCAATTTATTAGGATAAGTTTCAGGCACATCATAAGTGCCATGACATTTACTACAATGGTCAATAAATAACTTTTTTCCACTCGCTGCTAAACGATCGTTCACCGGATAAGGATACTTTGGCGCTTCAATCGTCTTTAAATAAGCAAGTACATCCTTAAAGTTTTTCTGAATTTGACGAGCTTCTGTACTGTCCCGAACGCCTTGGGTAGAAGCCTGCATCAATAGTTTGGTGAAATCTCCGCGACCCATTCCATTATAGTATAAGGCATTTTTCTTTTTTAAATGCCACCAGGGGGGCACATCTGAAGCAAGCGTATATCTTTTATCCAACTTGTAATTACTATCTTCCTGTAAAGTCAGATCTGTCCGGTTGCGCTTCATAATATAGGCTTCTTCCAACCGAAAAGCTGGATTTACACCAGAAAAAGGCGTAACAATATAAGAAAGTGCCTCTTTATTAATTTTTCCAAAAACTTCAAAAGCTTCCCTTTCTTTTGTTCCCTTTTTATATTTTAATTTAACCAGGGTATTCAGTACTTTGAATGATCCGGCATTTTTCTTTGAAAAATCATTGGTGCCCAGACCACCCAGACCAGGTATAAATTCGTCATT
>Ga0213858_10001307_pt1 | contig 11875 bp, 9 predicted proteins | sample PICome_FD_160122 | JGI IMG/M metagenome (GOLD analysis project Ga0213858, IMG submission 160122) | Coastal seawater microbial communities near Pivers Island, North Carolina, United States - PICO245 | ecosystem: Environmental > Aquatic > Marine > Coastal | place: USA: North Carolina | collected... | reverse complement strand
CTCTGTTCCTGATATCTCGATTACCGGTATGGCGATCGATAGCCGAAAGGTGGTGGAGGGTGATTTGTTTGTAGCCATCGAGGGGGCGCAACGCGATGGCCACAAGTTCATCGAGACTGCGCGCGAAAATGGCGCTGCCGCGGCATTAATCTCTCGCAATATCGCTACTGACGTGCCGGCTCTGCAGGTGGGTAATACGGTAGTAGCGAGTGCTGAGATTGGCCGTTATGCTCGGCAATGTTTTGCCGGGACGGTTGTTGGAATTACCGGAAGTGCCGGAAAGACAACCGCGAAAACGCTGCTATCAGCGGTGCTGTCGCGGGCTGGCACGACGATCGCCACCATCGGCAATGAGAACAATGAACTTGGGGTCCCTCTGACCCTGAGTCGGCTTTTTCAGCAACCTGAGTATGCCGTCATTGAAATGGGTGCTGCCCAACTCGGCGATATTCGCTACCTGAAAAGCCTCGCGAGACCTAACTTGGTGATTTTGCTCAACGCCCTCGATGCCCATGTCGGCCGATTTGGCGGCGTCGATGCCATTGCCCAGGCGAAGGGCGAAATACTCGACGATTTGTCTGCGGATCAGGTGGCTGTAATCAATGCGGATCAGGAATGGACCCAAACCTGGCGCCAGCGAGCACTGCCGGCGCGAGTCGTGACATTTGGTATGTCTGAGGACGCAGATGTCCGAGCCATAGCTGTCAATGATGACGGCGTTCGAGGCAGTCGAATCAGTGTTGACTGTGCCGGCCATAAGTTCGAGGTGTCGATGTCTGTGCCCGGGCGCGCTGGAGTTATGAATGCGCTCGCGACGATTGCAGCGGCAACGGCCTTGGGCGTGTCTATAGATGTCGTCATTGACGGCCTCGAGGCAACCGAAGTAGTACCGGGTCGGGGCGAGGTTAAGCGATTGGATAATGGCGTAAGTCTGATCGATGACAGCTACAACGCTAGCCCCGCGAGCGTCATGGCCTCCATTGAAGTGCTGGCGAGGTCACCATCACCCCGAATTGCAGTATTGGGTGACATGCTGGAGCTGGGCGATCAATCAGAACAGTTTCACAGCGAGGTCGGCAAGGCGACCGATCTAGCGTCCATAGATCAGGTGATTGCTGTGGGCCCTGCCGCAAAGGGTATTGCTGATGCGCGACAGGGAGCCTCGCTGCATGTCGATTCCGTCGATCACCTCGTCACTGATCTTCCTGAGTTTCCCGCGAATAGCACGATTTTGATCAAGGGATCTCGAAGTGTAGGGCTAGACCGTTTCGTAAAAGCCTTAACCCAACCTTTTGGAGCTACCGCATGCTGACATGGCTGGCAGAGCAACTGCTGTTTTTGGATCCCGGATTTGCCGTTTTTCAGTACATCACGCTGCGCGGTATTTTGTCGGCCATGACCGCGCTCATTATCTCCACTTTGGTGGGGCCGGTAATGATCCGTTGGTTGCAGGAACTGCAGATCGGGCAAACGGTACGCGTCGAGGGGCCTGAGTCCCACCTGAGTAAGTCGGGAACTCCAACCATGGGGGGCGCCCTAATTCTGGTGGCAATCGCTGCCGGTACTTTGTTGTGGGGTGATCTTCAGAGCCGCTATCTATGGGTCGCGCTGCTGACAACCTTGGGATTTGGTGCAATCGGCTGGGTTGATGACTACCGAAAAGTCGTTGAGAAAGACACCCGTGGGTTACCAGCACGTTGGAAGTATTTTTGGCAGTCGGTGATTGGACTCGCTGCGGTGTCCTATCTTTACGCTAGCAGCGTACAGCCACCTGAATTGACACTCTACCTACCGTTCTTGAAGGATTTTGCACTGGTGATGGGAATTATGTTCATTCCCTGGGCCTATTTGGTGGTCGTTGGTTCTAGTAACGCCGTTAACCTTACCGACGGTTTAGATGGTCTGGCGATATTGCCGACCGTGATGGTCTCGGTTGGCCTAGGCATGATTGCCTACCTGACCGGTCACGTGTATTTCGCTGATTACCTCAACATCCCCTACATCGCCGGTGCCGGGGAGCTAGTTGTGTTCTGCGGTGCGATCGCCGGTGCCGGTTTGGGATTCCTCTGGTTCAACACCTACCCCGCAATGGTTTTCATGGGCGATGTGGGCGCACTGGCGCTGGGAGCTGCGCTCGGAATTGTGGCGGTTCTGATTAGGCAAGAAGTGGTTTTGCTGATAATGGGCGGTGTATTCGTCATCGAGACACTGTCGGTGATCATTCAAGTGGGCTCATTCAAGCTCCGCGGTAAGCGGGTATTCAAAATGGCACCGATTCATCATCACTTCGAGTTGATGGGAAGCCCCGAGCCCCGAGTCATCGTCCGCTTTTGGATCATCACGGCAATGCTAGTCCTGTTTGGTCTCGCATCATTGAAGCTGAGGTAGGAGAGCGATGATGCCTGAGCTCATTTCCAGTTCCACCCGCCGTGCCATCGTTGGCATGGGTGCGACTGGGCGCTCGGTCGCCAGGTTTTGGCGAAGTCGGGGACTTCAATTCGAGGTCTTTGATACGCGTGCCTCGCTGGTCGAGGATTTTGAGTTGCGCCGTGAGTTGTCCAATGTGACCTGTCACTTTGGTGATATCGATGAGTCTGCCTTGGATGCCATCGACCTGGCTGTGGTTTCCCCTGGGATTGCGATGTCACACCCATGGGTGCGACGACTCCAAGATAAAGGCGCTCAGATCTGCGGTGATATCGACCTGTTCGTCGATGAAGTCGACGTGCCCGTAGTCGGTATTACAGGATCGAATGGCAAGTCCACGGTCACCTCGATGGTAGGACAACTCCTAAACCATTGCGGGCAATCGGTGGCGGTTGGCGGCAATCTTGGGATTCCTGCGTTGGAGTTACTCGATCCGTCGATCGATATTGCCGTGCTGGAACTGTCCTCTTTTCAGCTTGAGCGCTCCGGAAAGTTAAATCTGGCAGCGGCGACCGTGTTGAATTTATCGGAAGATCACCTTGATCGTCATCAGACCATGCCTCTTTACCACTTGGCGAAGCATCGTATCTTTCTGGGTGCTGAGGCTGTTGTCGTCAATTGCCAAGACCCATTGACGCTACCAATCAATGCTGGGAATGCGACGTTGGTGGCATGGCGGCTACGTGATCCCGACTTCAATCAATTTGGGTTGAGGGAAATCGAGGGAGAGGACTGGATTTGCTACGGCTTTGAGCAACTCGCTCGCCGCAAAGACATTCCACTGGTGGGTGAGCACAATGTTGCCAATGCAATCGTGTCTCTTGGTATTGGCCACGCGCTCGGCTTTCCATTATCTGATCTGGTCAGTGGGCTGGCGAAATTAACTGGATTACCCCATCGCTGTGAGCGAGTTGCCGAATCAGGCGGCGTGATCTTTGTTGACGATAGCAAAGCTACCAATACCGCGGCGACTTGCTCTGCCATTGCAGGTATTCAAAACGGTCGGAATCTCGTTCTAATTGCTGGCGGGCAGGGCAAGAATCAAGACTTCGCCGTATTGCGCAACCCCATTGCTCGCTTTTGCAAACAGGTCATTCTGATTGGGGAGGCATCGTCAGAGATCGCAGGTGCCTTGTCACCAAATACTGCTGTCAGCCATGCAAACAGTATGTCCGACGCTGTAGGGCAGGCGATGGCGACGGCTAGTTCCGGTGATGCGGTGCTGCTGTCTCCCGCTTGTGCCAGTTTTGACATGTTTGAGAGTTATGAGGAGCGCGGACGAGCCTTCCAGGCGAGCGTTGCCGCGATGACAGGAGGGGCGAGCTCATGAGTCACCAGCCTCGTCAATCCCTTGATACTAAGATGCTGTGGTTAGCGCTCGCGCTAATCGCTATCGGGTTGGTGGCCATTAGCTCAGCGTCGGTAAGCCACGCCGAACACTTCTATGGCAATCCATGGCGCCAAACGCTGCGCCATATGATGTACCTGATGATCGGGTTTGTTGCGGCGACCGCCGCCTTCTTCACCCCGATGTCGCTGTGGCGAAAGGCGTCACCATGGCTGTTGCTACTTGCCATTGGCTTGTTAGTCGCCGTCTTGATACCCGGCGTCGGTCGTATGGTGAATGGTAGTCAACGTTGGCTACCCCTCGGTCCAATCAATTTTCAGCCCTCTGAGTTCGCGAAGGTGGCGATGGTGGTGTGGCTCTCAGGCTTTTTGGTGCGCCATGGCGATCAGGTGAGGGAGTCATGGCAGGGTCTGGCCAAGCCGATCGCTGTCCTTATCTTCTTAGCGTTACTTCTGCTTGCTGAACCTGATTTTGGGGCAACCGTGATTCTTCTAGGCACGGCTTTTGGGTTGTTGTTTATGGCAGGCGCAAGGCTGGTTTATGTCATAGCCTTGGTGGCGGTTGCACTGGGTAGCATGGTTGCAATGGTCTATGCCGCGCCCTATAGGATGCAGCGGCTGATGGCGTATCAAGACCCCTGGGCGGATCCCTTCGGTAGTGGCTTTCAGTTGATTCAGTCGCTGATAGCTTATGGTCGGGGCGAGTGGTTCGGTGTCGGTTTGGGTAACAGTATCCAGAAGTTGTTTTATCTGCCCGAGGCCCATACCGACTTTGTATTCTCTATCTGGGCGGAGGAGACCGGCCTTATGGGCGCGGTCGCAGTAATTGCAATCTTTGCAGCTCTCGTCGCTCGGATCATGTGGGTCGGCTATCAAGCGCTAGGCCAGAATAGAATGTTTGAAGGCTATCTCTGCTTCGGTTTCGCGCTTATTTTTGCCGGACAGGCTTTCGTCAATATGGGGGTGAGTTCGGGCTTGCTGCCGACCAAAGGACTGACGCTCCCATTTATCAGTTACGGCGGTTCGAGTTTGATTGTCAGTTGCATGATGCTCGGCATGTTGCTGCGTCTTGAGAAAGACCGGGAGCCCGCGAAACAGCGAAGAGCGAGGAGGAAGCGTGTCGAAGCGTAAACCTCTAAAAGCGCTCGTGATGGCCGGTGGCACCGGCGGACATGTCTATCCGGCACTGGCAACGGCAGAAGTGCTCCGCGAGCACGGTTTGGTAGTCGAATGGCTGGGCACTAATCGCGGCATCGAGGCGCGGGTAGCGCCCTCTCATGGCTACAAGCTGCATGCGCTGATGACCCGTGGTTTGCGGGGCAAAGGCCTTGTCAGCCGAGTGCAAGGTCTCCTGTCGTTACTGGTGGCGGCATTGCAGTCCGTTTGGATTCTGTTGAGCTATCGACCACAGGTCGTCATCGGCTTTGGTGGTTATGCAGCAGGCCCGGCGGGTCTAGTTGCATCGCTCCTGCGAATTCCACTCGTTATTCACGAGCAAAATGCAGTGGCCGGTACTACCAATCGCTTGTTGGCGAAGCGCGCGCGCCGAGTGCTTGCAGGCTTCGAGGGCGCTTTCTCTGATGACTTGCAGGTAACAGTGACCGGAAATCCACTGCGCGCCGATATTGCGACCGTCATGGCAAACGTATCCGACAGTCTTAACTTCTCTGCGGAGCGACCTCTACGACTATTAATACTGGGCGGTAGTCAGGGCGCGTTGGCGCTCAATCAGTTATGCCCAGAAGCGATCGGCGCACTGAGCGATGAGGATCGGGCCGTGGTTCATGTGATTCATCAATGTGGCGATCGTCATATTGACGCGACCGAAATGGCGTGGAGCGAGACAGACATCGCCCAGCTCGAGATCCGGCCTTTCATCGACGATATGGCTAGCACCTATGCTTGGGCTGATCTGGCTCTCTGTCGTGCCGGCGCTTTGACTGTGAGCGAGTTAGCCGTGACGGCAACACCGGCATTTTTAATTCCTCTGCCGAATGCTATCGACAACCATCAGTTAAGAAATGCCCAGGCGCTTGAGGCTGCTGGTGGGGCAAGGGTGATCGAGCAAGCCGCATTAACACCTGAATCCCTGGCCGAGCAGCTTGTAGAGCTTCTTCGGCATCCGGCGCTTCTCAGTGCCATGTCCACTGCGGCCCGCGCTTGGTCAAAGCCAATGGCGACTGACCGTGTGGCTGAGCTTGTGATGGGGGCTGTTTAAGATGGCGCCCCCCGTGCTAACACGTGAACCCATGATGCACCGAATCGGTCGTGTGCATTTCGTGGGTATTGGTGGCTCCGGTATGAGCGGTATTGCGGAGGTGCTTGCAGGGCTTCACTACCGGGTGACGGGCTCGGATATCAATGAGAGCACTGTGATTGACCGACTGCGTGGTTTGGGTGTTGAGGTGCAGATAGGTCACAGCGCAGCCAATGTCGAGGGGGCGGATGTTCTTGTCGTGTCGTCCGCGGTGAATGAGACGAACCCCGAGGTGGCAGCAGCGAGAGCACTGCGCATTCCGGTTGTACCTCGAGCGGAGATGCTCGCTGAACTAATGCGATACCGGTTCAGCATTGCTGTGGCAGGTACGCATGGTAAGACCACTACTACCAGCATGATTGCATCCGTGATGGCTGCGGCAAACTTAGACCCAACCTTTGTCGTTGGCGGTGTTTTGAACAGCGTGGGAACCAATGCCGCACTGGGCTCCAGTGACTATCTTGTCGTTGAGGCTGACGAGAGTGACGCATCGTTTCTTCACTTGTTGCCTATGATGTCGGTGATTACCAACGTAGAACCCGACCACATGGAGCACTACGAGGGCGATGTTAAAAACTATCATCAGGCGTTCATCGATTTTGTGCAGAATCTGCCGTTCTATGGTGTCGCAGTTGCCTGCCTAGATGACGCGGGTGTGCGCGAGCTGATCCCACAATTGACTCGACAAGTCATTACCTACGGGGCGTCAGCAGCAGCCGACTTCCGCTTAAACACACTGAGCTTCGCCGAGGGCGTCAGCTCGTTCAGCGTGAGCCGTCCGGGCACAGACGATGATCTGCTAATCGATTTGCCGATGCCTGGCGCCCACAATGCCCTCAATGCGCTGGCGGCTATTGCAGTGTGTTCTGAATTAGGTGTGACCGACTCTCATATCAAACAGGGGCTGGGTACGTTTGCTGGTGTTGGGCGACGTTTTAGTTTGCTTGGTCAACTCCGTTGGGCTGGCGGTCAAGCGACATTACTCGATGACTACGGGCATCATCCAACCGAGCTGCGAGCAACGATTTTGGCGGCGCGTCAGGCTTATCCGACCAATCGCTTGGTGATGGTGTTTCAGCCGCATCGCTTTACACGGACTCGAGATTGTTACGACGATTTTGTCGATGTGCTTTCTGAGGTAGATGCGCTTGTGTTGCTGGACGTCTATTCAGCGGGTGAGGATGAAATTCCATCGGCCGACAGCCGTTCGTTGGCGAGATCGATCCGTCAGTCTAGTGATTTGGATCCCGTGCATCTCTCGAACCCAGCTCTGCTGGCAGAGAGGCTCCAGCATATTTTGCAGGATGGTGACCTGTTACTGATGCAGGGTGCAGGCAATATCGGTCGATTATCCAAGCAGCTCGCCTCTTCGAACAGTCTGGAGGCACTGATATGACCTCCGTCGACTTTCGGCATATGGACGTGACCGTACTCTACGGTGGCACCTCAGCAGAGCGAGAGATTTCACTCCGGAGCGGCGCTGCGGTCGCAAAGAGCCTGGAGCAAGCGGGTGCCAAGGTAACTCACGTCGACACAGCGACTCCCAATTGGCTGAACGACTTATCGTCGGACACGTTCGTCTTCAATATGTTGCACGGTGTTGGTGGCGAAGACGGCAGTGTGCAAGGAGCCTTGGACACTGTTGGTATTCGTTATTCAGGCTCGGGCGTGCTGGGCAGTGCGATCGCCATGCACAAAGATAAAACCAAGCGCATATGGCAAGCCTGCGGCTTACCCACGCCACGCTTCGTCATGCTTGAAGCCGAGACCGACGGCGCTTCGGTCATCGATGATTTGGGGCCAGTATTTGTAAAACCGGTAGCCGAGGGATCGTCGTTCGGCTTGGCGACCGCCGATACTGCGGAGGATCTTGATGCCGCTCGCGGCAACAGCGCTGAACATGCAATGCCCATGATGGCTGAAGCACGAATTCACGGCGATGAGCTGACGGTCGCGATCCTAGGGGATCGGGCATTACCTGCAATTCAAATCGTGCCACAGGGTGGTTATTACGATTTCGATGCGAAGTATGTGTCAGGGGCAACCGAGTTCATTTGCCCCGCACCGCTTTCACCTAATGACGCCAATCAACTCGAAACTCTCGCTCTGGCTGCCTTTCAAGCTGTGGGTGCCCATGGCTGGGGCAGGGTGGACCTTATGCGAGATGACAGCGGCTGGTGGTTACTCGAGATCAATACTGTGCCCGGGATGACAGAGACGAGCCTGGTTCCCAAGGCGGCTGCTGCAGCTGGTATGAGCTTTGAGGAATTATTGGCGGAGATCTACCTGAGTAGTGAGGCTCGCTATGGCTGCTAAACAACCCAGAGGAAAAACAGTTGTGCACAAAAAAGCGCCGTCATCACAGGGTCGATCCTGGCTGCGCAGTTTGCAGCGCGCGATGGCGATTACTGGCGTTATCGTGACGGCGGGTGTGGCCGGAGTATTTGTGACCTATCTGATGTCGCTGCCCGTCGAGGAGATCGTCATTCGTGGCGATTTGAGACATGTCGAGCGCGAAGACATCTCGGTCATTATCGAGCCGCGTGTGGAGCGAGGATTTCTGCGAACCGATATTCAGCGAATCAGTGATGACCTTGAGAGCCTCGCCTGGGTCGCGCGTGCCGATGTGCGTCGACGCTGGCCGGGTACTGTTCTGGTCATTGTCGCCGAGGAGCAGCCTATTGCACGCTGGGGTGAGGTGGGCTACCTCAACGCTCGTGGCGATATTTTCTACAGCGATGCGCTGCCTGAGTACCAGCAATTGCCCCAGCTATGGAGCGACCAGCGATCACCGGTCGCCTTGGTTGAGCGCTATCAGTTGTTACAGACCGTTCTGACGAGCGAAGAAATGTCGATAGCGGGTCTTAAACAAGATCAGCTTGGGCAGTTGTCTGCCTTTTTATCCAACGGGATGGAGGTGCAGTTCGGTGATCGTGACTTCGCCGTTCGAGTGTCTCGATTCATTCGTTTAATTCGCGGCGATTTGCGCAATCAGCGGATCGCCAAAATCGATTTGCGCTACGAGCAGGGGGCTGCGGTCCTACCTGCTTCTGAGCAATGGGCTCGAGCGTCGGCCGCGCGCTCACAAGGGGGCAGTTATGGCAGCAACTGAAGAAAAGCAGATGATCGTCGGACTCGACATCGGAACCTCAAAAGTTGTCGCTGTTGTTGGTGACATCGACAGCAACGGTAGCATTGAGGTCGTCGGGATTGGTTCGCATCCATCGAGAGGTTTGAAGAAAGGCGTCGTCGTCAATATTGAGTCGACCGTCAACGCGATTCAGCGTGCTGTCGAGGAAGCCGAGCTCATGGCGGGCTGCCAGATACATTCGGTTTACGTTGGTATTGCCGGTAGCCATATCCGATCGATGAACTCCCACGGTATCGTCGCAATCAAGGATCGCGAGGTACAGCGTGCAGATGTTGAGCGTGTTATAGACGCTGCACAGGCAGTTGCGATCCCCGCTGATCAGAAAATACTTCACGTATTGCCACAGGAATATGTGATTGATAACCAAGGGGGCATTCGAGAGCCCTTGGGAATGTCGGGCGTGCGCCTCGAAGCCAAGGTTCACTTGGTGACCTGTGCAGAGACCGCTGCTCAGAATATCGAAAAATGTGTTGAACGGTGCGGTTTAGCGGTCGACGGCATCATTCTTGAGCAACTTGCGTCTAGTTATGCCGTGATTACTGAAGATGAGCGTGATTTAGGTGTGTGCATGGTGGATATCGGGGGCGGCACATCAGACATCGCCATTTTCACCGAGGGCTCAATCCGTCATACCGGCGTGATTCCTGTTGCGGGTGATCAGGTAACAAACGACATCGCGATGGCATTGCGAACACCGACCCAGCACGCCGAGGAGATCAAGATTCGCTACGCCTGCGCACTAGCGCAATTAACCGGACCCGACGAGACCATCAAGGTACCCAGTGTCGGTGATAGACCGCCGCGAGATCTTTCTCGGCAATCCTTGGCTGAAGTGGTCGAGCCACGCTACGACGAACTGTTCACGCTGATCCAAGGAGAAATCCGAAAGTCAGGATTTGAGGAGTTAGTGCCAGCGGGGGTCATTTTGACCGGCGGTACGTCGAAGATGGAAGGCGTCGTAGAGCTTGCCGAAGAGATATTCCATATGCCGGTTCGAATCGGCGCGCCGCAGTACGCTCGCGGCATGAACGACATTATTCGCAACCCGATTTATGCAACAGCCGTTGGGCTATTGGTGTCGGGTGCAAAAGAGCTTCAGGAGGGGGCACAGCTCGCTGTGAACCGTCAATCGAAGGCGGGCAATGTGCTCGGTGGTTTACGCGACTGGTTTGGTCGCAACTTTTGATTTTAAAGGGGAGTAACCGGCTTGCCGGTAAACATAACGGGGAGAAAGACTATGTTTGAACTCGTAGATAACGCACCGCAGAACGCGGTAATCAAAGTGATCGGTGTTGGTGGCGGAGGCGGAAACGCAGTTCGTCATATGATCGAGCATGACGTGGAAGGTGTGGATTTTATCTGCGCTAACACCGACGCTCAGGCGCTGGCCGATATCGATTCGAAAACCATTCTTCAGCTGGGGAATGACATTACTAAGGGGCTTGGCGCTGGTTCTAACCCCGAGGTAGGTCGCGCTGCCGCTCTAGAAGACCGTGATCGAATTGCCGAAGCACTCTTCGGTGCCGATATGGTGTTCGTGACCGCTGGTATGGGTGGTGGTACCGGGACGGGTGCTGCGCCAATCGTTGCTGAAATCGCCCGCGATATGGGGATTCTGACCGTCGCCGTGGTGACACGCCCCTTTAGCTTTGAGGGCAAGAAGCGGCTTACTATCGCTGAGCAAGGTCTCAAAGAATTGGAGCAGCACGTTGATTCCTTGATTACCGTGCCGAATGAGAAATTGTTGGAGGTCATGGGCAAGAGCACTAGCCTTTTGCACGCTTTTAAGGAAGCCAATGATGTTCTGTTCGGCGCAGTACAGGGCATTGCAGACCTCATCATTCGTCCCGGCATGATCAACGTCGACTTTGCCGACGTTAAGACGGTGATGTCGGAGATGGGCTCTGCCATGATGGGAACAGGGTCAGCGAGCGGTGAGGGTCGAGCCCGAGAAGCAGCCGAGCGAGCTATTAACAGCCCATTGCTTGACGATATTGACCTCAGCGGTGCCAAGGGTCTGTTGGTGAATATCACAGCCGGCCTGGATCTCTCTTTAGGCGAGTTCTCGGAGGTTGGTGAGACCATCGAGGAAATCGCTTGCGATGATGCGACCGTAGTGGTGGGTACCGTAATCGACCCGGAAATGACCGATGAATTGAAGGTGACGGTTGTGGCAACCGGTTTAGGTATGGAGCAGCACCGGACTGTCCTGAAAAAGGTCGAGCCTGTCGCACCACTGCGTGCCTCACAATCGACGGGAGCGGCTTACGAGGGGTATGATCTGCCGCCTCAAACGCGTCAGCGAATAGCGGTTGGCAGTGATGCCATGGCTGCTGAGTCCAATGAAGAAGAAGGGTATTTCGATATCCCGGCTTTTCTGCGAAAGCAGGCAGACTGAGCTCGTTGGTTGGAACAAAAGGAGTTGTGCCCGTTATCCCGTTATGGGTGATCGAGCATTGAATAGATGATACGACAGCGAACATTGCGAAACTCGATCAAGGCGACCGGTATCGGTCTCCACACCGGCGAGAAGGTCTTGTTGACCTTATCCCCCGCGCCAGTGGATACGGGAATCGTATTTCGTCGCACCGACCTGAATCCCGTCGTCGAGATCCCCGCTCGAGCGGATCTGGTCGGTGAGACGACGTTGTCGACTTGCCTTATTCAAGGTGAGACCAGAGTCTCCACCGTAG
>Ga0213858_10001306_pt1 | contig 11875 bp, 11 predicted proteins | sample PICome_FD_160122 | JGI IMG/M metagenome (GOLD analysis project Ga0213858, IMG submission 160122) | Coastal seawater microbial communities near Pivers Island, North Carolina, United States - PICO245 | ecosystem: Environmental > Aquatic > Marine > Coastal | place: USA: North Carolina | collected... | reverse complement strand
TGACTCCATAGCCCGCGCGCCCTCACCCTCGCTGCCGAGGTGTGATGGACCAACGCTATCGTTGAATTCGAAGTCATCGCGGAACATATGGAGTAAATGCTCTTCGAGACCCATGATTAAGGGGTGCACCCAAGTATCGAATAAGACGTTGGCGCCCTCGAAGCCCATTTGGGGCGAGTAGCGCGCTGGATAGTCCTGAACGTGGGCGGGCGTGCAAATCACGGCGCAGGGGATCCCCAGTCGCTTTGCAATGTGTCGCTCCATTTGCGTACCGAGTACCATCTCGGGCTGTAATTCCTGAACCCGTTGCTCGACTTCAAGGTAGTTATCGGTAATTAGGGCTTCCAGTCCGAATTCCTTGGCAACAGCTCGAACCTGACGCGCCATCTCGCGGCTGTAAGTACCTAGGCCAACCACTTCGAAGCCCATCTCGTCTCGTGCGACCCGGGCCGCGGCAATCGCATGGCTACCATCGCCAAAGACAAAAACACGCTTGCCGGTTAAGTAGGTCGAATCAATCGATCGTGAGTACCATGGCAAACGCGACTCTCCGACTGCATCTTGATCGATATCAAGCCCTAACACCTCGGCTAGTTCTGCGATGAAGTCGCGGGTTGCCCCCCATCCCATTGGAACTGTGTTGATCGTAGGCATACCGAAATTGCGAGCTAGCCAGCTGCAAGTTAGGTCTGATACCTCGGGGCACAGATTGATGTTGGCATCCGCCTCGGGTAGTCGCTGACAGTCGACGGGAGAAGCACCCAATGGTGCTACAACGTTGATATCGACACCCATTGAAGTCAGCAACCGCTCTATTTCTACTACATCGTCTCGACATCGGAACCCAAGCTTGGTTGGACCCAGTAGATTCACGCTCGGTCGCTGGTCGGGATTTCGCGCTGGGCGCTCGCTACCCGGCGGCGGCACCTGTCTTGAAAGCAGCCCTCGAACTAGTTGATAAAAAGTTTCAGCAGCACCCCAGTTTTCTTTCCGGGTGTAGGCGGCCATCTCCAACGGAATCACAGGGACAGGCAAGTCTGTACCAAGTGCCAGCGCACCCGGCTGATCCTGAATGAGTTCAGCTGTGCAGGAGTCAGCCACCATTAGTACCTGTGGCTTGAATCGATTGGCAGCTTCCTTAATTGAATGAATCACGAGCTCAGCGGTAGAACCACCCAAGTCGCGTGCCTGGAACGTGGTGTAGGTGACCGGTGGTCGACGCCCCTCGCGTTCGATCATGGTGAAGAGTAGATCCGCGTAGGTATCACCTTGTGGTGAATGCAACATCAGATGCACACCTCTCATGGAAGCAGCCACCCGTATAGCACCGACATGCGGCGGGCCTTCGTAGGTCCACAGTGTTAACTCCATGAACCCACCTCCAAGATCGCTTCACGAACCAAGGGCTTGGCAAATAAGGCAGCCAGATCACCTGCCTGATCGAAACCTTGCACCGGAGAAAATACGAGCTCTATCGACCACTTTGTCCTCAAGCCCTCTGCCTCCAAGGCGTTGGCAATCCCCATGCCGCAGATCGTGAGATCAGGTCGATTGCTGCGCACGCGCTCGAGTGCTGGATCAAGATCCTGCCCCTCTACAACCTTGATGTCGGGATTCAGCCGCTTTAGTTCGCCGCTCATCATCAGCGCGTCGTGGTAAGGCGTTCCAATTTCTTTGATCGCAACACCGCACTCCTCGGTGAGGAAGCGCGCCATTGGTATTTCAAGCTGCGAATCGGGTAAAAAGTGCACCGCCCGTCCCGACAGTTTGTCGAACTGTGTAGCAACCGCGCGCTTTGCCCGCTGATACGGGAGTTCGAGAACGCGATCGACTGTGTCTGAATCGATCCCCCAAGCGTCACCAATCGCTTCAAACCATGCGCGAGAGCCCTCGGCGCCGAGCGGAAAAGGCGCACTGATTAACGAGGCACCCCGCGCCTGCAGGGCTCGCACTGTCTCGCCAACAAATGGCTGCGCGGCAATCAGCTGGGCACCGGGTCCGATAGGCGCTAATTCTTGTGCTCGCCTCCCTGGGTAAAAGTGGACGTCTTCGACGCCCAACTCACTGAAGATTCTTCGAAACTGGTCCTCAACAATATCTGATACTGTTCCGACCACTACTAGGTTGCGAGAACCCTCGGGCAAGACAGGAAGGTCTTTGACAGTGCTTTGCAGGCACTGATCTTCGCCTTGAGTAAAGGTGGTTTCGATACCACTACCGCTGAAAGCCGAGATACGCACTCGGTTGTCATGCTTTGCTTGCAATTTGGCGGCGGCGGTCGCGAGATCAAGCTTGATGACTTCCGAGGGGCAGGAGCCCACGAGGAACAAACGCTTTATACCAGAGCGCCGACTTAGGAGTTCGGCAACAACACGCTCCAACTCCTCGTGACAGTCTGCCATGCCGGCAAGATCGCGCTCCTGCAAAATCGCTGTGGCGAATCGAGGCTCCGCAAAAATCATCACACCCGCCGCCGACTGAATCAGATGGGCACAGGTTCGCGATCCGACGACTAAAAAGAAGGCGTCTTGAATGCGTCGGTGCAACCAGATAATCGATGTCAGGCCACAAAAAACGGCTCGCTGTCCCCGCTCCTGCTCTCCCGGCCCTGCGTGACCTACCGCATCGGAACTGGCGATTACACTACTCATGAATCGCCACCCGTCGCCAATGCCGCGCCAGCATAGTCTGCCTCCGGTCGAGCGGGCCTCTTGGCCTGTTGAAACTTAAGCAAGAACTGGGCTGCGTTAACTACGTAGGCGGTATAGGCGGCCAATGCAATCCACATTTGTTCGACTGGCGTGCCAAAGCCGAAGAGCCAGGCGGCAAGATAGGCTGTATGCAGCGCTATCACCAACATACTCACGACGTCTTCCCAGAAAAAAGCGGGCGCAAACAGATAGCGGTCAAAGACCACCTTTTCCCAGATAGCGCCAGTCACCATAATGGTGTAGAGAATCATGGTCTTGGCGATCACCGACACCGTGGCAATCCACAGGCCCGTTCCATTTGCCAAAAAGTTCACAACGAACGCGGTGCTGATGGCAAAGACCAAAAACTGAAGCGGTGCGAGGATCCCCTGAACCAACGTCCACACCGTGTCATCACGGCGCTTACGTTGCTCCGCTGTGTAAAGGCCGAAGCCTGTACCTCTATTTTTATTATCGTTCACACCTATCACCCCGCACGGTGCGCAACACGCGCAAATGGCGTCATCTTATGTCTTGCAGGGTAGTGGCGGGGTATATCAGTGTCAACAAAAGATTACAGTGATCTTGAACACTTTAATTTACGTATACAGCAATTATTGAAAGAGGTGTAAAGATACCGATGACTGATCGACTGCAGCTGTGTAACATCCGGTTTTTGTTCGAGTTTATGACGACATTGGAAGCGTCGGCAGGATCGGAGCATTTCCCGAAGTGAGCACAGCATCAGCGCGCAGTTCTGAAGTTTTATTGCAGCAACTAGCTAGTTTGAAGCTAACGCTGAATGAGGCGGGATTTGTCGCCTCCGCGTCGACCAACAGCCCCACCTCCATGGTCCAGTCGGAAGACCTGATCGGCAAAGAATGGATATCACTTTTGCGCGAGATCGATCGCCCTGCTGCAAAAGCCGCCATCAAGGAAGCAACCAACAAGCCTAATACGTCCGTGCGCTGTGATGTCATCATGGAGCTCGCGACAGGCAATGAACTACCAATGACCTGCTGGCTGGTCAGTCACAACGGGATTGATATTGATATCGCTGCACTCGACTTGCTACCTGAGGCGAGCTTGCGCCAGCAATTGCTCAATGCTCAGCATGCGATGGAGCGAGATTACTGGTCCAAGCGACGTCTAGAAGCGCGTTACCGACGCCTGCTGGATATGGTTTCGGAGGGCTGCGTGGTGGTTGACGACGTCAGTGGCCGCATTTTGGAAGCGAACCCAGTCGCCGCCGCACTCTTGGTAGCACCCGGATCAACGCTGGTAGGTAAACCGTTCCCGATTGGCCTCGACGATCAGGCGAGGAGCACCATGGATCTGCTGACACGAGAAGCGCGGAGCGTCACCAATACGGTTGATGGCACGCTAAAAAGTGAGGCAGGGCTTGAACTTAACGTCGCTGTCACCTACTTACGCCAGTCCGGCGAGGGCCGCCTACTCATCCGATTGCGAGATGATAGCGAGCGCGATTACAGCGGCTCAGAATTCGAGCCATTTTTCGGTTCGGCTCCAGACGGGATACTTGCACTCGATGAATCGGGCATCGTTCTCTCAGCCAACCAAGCTTTTTTGGAGATGGCTGGACTAACATCGCCCGAACTCATCGAGGGTCGCCGTGCAGATCGCTGGATCGGTCGCTCAGCGGTCGACCTGAACATTGTTCTGGACCACTCAAAACAGGAGAGCTCGGTTAAACTTTACTCAACCACCTTGCGCACTGAGACCGAATCGACGGTCGATATCGAGCTTTCGGTGACGAGAGTCGGCGATAACGGCAAGACCAAGGTCATTCTATATATCCGTGATATCGGACGGCGAATCACGCCTGATCAGACTGTCGACGATCACCTGCCGCGCTCGATCGAGCAAATCACAGGACGGGTCGGCCGCGTGCCTTTGAAAGAACTCGTACGCGAATCGACCGATGTTATCGAGGCGCTTTGCATTGAGGCGGCACTTAAATTGACCAGCGGCAATCGAGCATCGGCAGCCGAATTATTGGGTCTCAGCCGCCAGAGCCTCTACACGAAATTGCGTCGTTTTGACCTTGGCGACGCTGAAGTCGCCAACGACAGCTAAAACGCCAGTAAAAAATAATTTACATCTAATTTGTCTCACTTTATTGACTGTTGATCGCCGCCTGTCCACCATGGGGGGATGAGCGATGCGTCGACAATCGATAACAAAATAAAGTCGGGCCCAGCGGTCGCAGACTTTGTTGAACTCCTGAAACCGATCACGTGGTTCCCACCCATGTGGGCCCTCATGTGCGGCCTGGTTTCTGCCGGCGCCACGCCCTGGACACATAGCTGGGCTTTCATTGCCGGGCTACTCCTAACAGGACCACTCGTCTGTGGCGCCAGCCAAGTTGTGAATGATTGGTTCGACCGCGAGGTCGATGCCATCAATGAACCCAATCGCCCCATTCCCTCGGGCCGTGTGCCAGGAACTCAGGCTTTTTGGTTCGCTGTCATCTGGACCCTGGTCGCCCAACTCTGGAGCCTATCTCTTGGTAGCTGGGTAGCTGGCGCCACTGCGATTGCCCTCGTTCTTGCCTGGATGTACAGCGCCCCGCCCTTCCGACTCAAACAAAATGGCTGGTGGGGCAATCTTTCTGTTGGAATCACCTACGAAGGACTGGCATGGGTGACGGGTGCGGCGATTGCACTCGGCGGCACCATGCCACCCGGCCCTGTATTGATCGTCGCACTCCTCTACAGCTTAGGCGCTCACGGCATCATGACGCTGAATGACTTTAAGTCAGTCGAGGGCGACCGTCAGATGGGTGTGAGGTCACTGCCCGCCCAATTGGGGACTGATCGTGCAGCAAAGCTCGCCTGCGTGGTGATGGCCGCGCCACAACTGGTGGTGATCGCACTACTGATTCAATGGCAGCTAACCATTGCGGCGCTGGTTGTGGGCCTAGTAGTAGGCGCACAGGCCGCAGCTATGGTGAAACTCCTAGCGGAGCCCGAGGCGCGCGCTCCTTGGTACAACGCAACCGGTGTCTCGCTCTATGTGAGCGGTATGATGGTCTCCGCGATCGCGCTGGGAGGTCATCTTGCCTGACATCAAGACACTATCTTGGCTTGCGATTATCCGCCTGGGCCTGATCCAGACCTCATTGGGCGCTCTCGTTTTCTTGCCAACCAACGTCCTGAACCGAATTATGGTGGTGGAGTACGCACTGGCGGCAAGCATCCCGGGCTTCCTGATTACCATTCATCACATGGTACAGTTCTCGCGACCGCGTATTGGTTACGGCTCAGATATTGGCGGCAAACGAACACCCTGGATTATTGGCGGCATGTTCATTCTCGCGACCGGCAGCCTCACCGCAGCGTTCGGCGCCACCCTCATTCCAAGCCTAGGCTTTGTCGGCGCCATCGTTGCCGCACTGGGGTACTTTCTGATCGGTATCGGCTCAGCAGCCGCAGGCACATCGTTGTTAATCCTGTTATCGAAGCTGGTCAGCGACCAACGCAAACCTGCTGCCGCGTCAGTGGTCTGGTTCATGATGATCATGGGCTTCGCGTTAACCGGAGGAATCACCGGCCAGCTTCTAGATCCCTTTAGCGAGGAGAGACTGCTCGCCGTATGCGCTGGCGTGGCGGTCATCGCACTCCTGGTGTCCTGCACCGCAATAATAGGTATCGAGGGCTCAGCGCAAGCGGACACCCAGAAGACTGCGATGACTGACGAGAGTAAGCCACCATTTATGGAGGCACTTAAAGGCGTCTGGCAGGAAAGCCACGCGAGACGATTTACTATTTTTGTCTTCGCATCGATGCTCGCATACAGCGCGCAGGATCTAATTTTGGAGCCATTTGTCGGCCTGACCTTTGGCTGGTCTGTGGGCGAGACAACAGCGCTGGCAGGTGTGCAGCACGGCGGCATGCTACTGGGCATGTTTGCAATGGCGAGCACCACCTACGCCTTCAAAACCAAAACTCGGCATCTACTGCATATCTGGATTCGCGGCGGCTGTATTATTTCAGGGATATCGCTAGCGGCCTTGGCACTCGGTGGACTGCTCAGCTCCTCGTGGCCGATTCATCTCAATGTCTTCATTCTGGGAACCGCCAATGGTGGATTCGCAGTCGCCGCCATTGGCGGGATGATGATGCTAGCCAACCAGGGCGAAACCGGGCGCGACGGTCTTCGCATGGGCTTATGGGGCGCAGCACAGGCCATCTCGTTTGCTCTGGGTGGCTTCCTCGGCACAGTCGCCGTAGACATCGCAGGACTATGGCTCGCCGCTCCTGCCGCCTACGGCATCGTGTTCTTCGCCGAGGCCCTGCTCTTCCTTTGGGCGGCTAGTCTGATTTTCAACATCGATGAACAACTCAAAAATCAAAGCAGCACAACCGCAACACCCGATGAATTTACGCTGTCGGGGCAACTGGGGGGAACACAATGACTGGTCTTCAAACAGATTACGACGTTATCGTCGTAGGTGGTGGGCCCTCGGGCGCCACAGCTGCCCACGAAATGGCTCAAGCGGGCCGTTCCGTCCTACTGCTCGAGCGCGCCTTTCGCATCAAACCATGCGGCGGTGCGATCCCTCCCTGCCTACTCGACGAATTCAATATTCCAAGGTCACTTTTGAAGGCTGAAATTCAGTCCGCCCGGATGATCTCGCCAACCCGTCAAAAAGTGGATATGCCGATTGAAGGCACCTTCGTAGGGATGGTGGATCGCGATGAATTCGACCCCTGGCTAAGGGATCGCGCAGAGCAAGCGGGCGCGATCGTGGCTATCGGCGCATTTAAAGCACTCAATTATCGTGACGATGGCTCGATTCGGGTGAGCTATGTGGCGAAAGACGAAGATCAAGAGCTGATTCATGCCACCGCACGCTGCGTGCTAGGGGCCGATGGTGCGCGCTCAAAGGTCGCGAGACTCGGCATTCCCAATCATGCCGATGTGCCCTGGGTACTGGCTTACCACGAGATTGTCGAAGCCCCCGACCAAGCCACAGAAGATTACGATCCAGAGCGCTGCGAAGTCTGGTATCAGGGCGATCTCTCTCCCGACTTCTACGCCTGGGTTTTTCCACATGGTCACTCAGCAAGTATCGGAGTCGGCAGCGCGCATAAAGACTTTTCGGCGAAACGCTCGGTCGCAGACCTGCGAGTGATCTCAGGCCTCGATCAGGCACCGACCATTCGAAAAGAAGGCGCACCCATCCCAATGAAGCCCATGAAGCGATGGGATGATGGTCGTGGCATTCTGGTCTGTGGTGATGCCGCTGGCGTGGTAGCACCGGCATCAGGCGAAGGCATTTACTACGCCATGCTGTGTGGCAGACTCAGCGCGACCGCAATCAATACGTTCCTTGCTACAGGTAAGGTCTCAGCCTTGAGAGAACCGCGAAAGCGCTTCATGAAACTGCACGGTAGAACCTTCTGGGCTTTGGGACTGTTGCAGCGATTCTGGTATCACAGCGATAAGCGTCGCGAGCAATTCGTCGCCATGTGCAAAGATCGAGATGTTCAAACGCTCACCTGGCAAGCCTACACACAGAAAAAGCTAGTCAAACGGAAAAAGGCGGCGCATTTTCGAGTCTTCGTCAAAGATGTGATGCAACTTCTGGGCTTGTCGCGGACCGCCTAACGGATGACAGCATGGCTAACCTCTGGCGCTCTGGTCGGCGGTATTGTCGCACTGATAGTGATCGAGGCCTTTGTCCTTTTCCGGCGTCACCAAAAGACTGGGCTTGGCGCCCCCCCAAGTGTTGTCCTGCCCAACCTACTTGCTGGTGCCACTCTCATGCTGGGGATACAGCTTGCAGTCTGGGATCAGGTCTACCCGGGGGTATTTATTTGCCTCACTATGGCCGGGCTTTGCCATAGCCTTGAGTATCGGAACCACTGGAAGGGCTCCAGATCGAATTAGCAGACCTGCCGGCTCCTAATAAACCCTTATCGACGATACGCTTTTGGCAGTCACTACCAGGCCGGCTGCATAGCGACCTGCTCGGGCATCCGGTTCGGGGTCGCGGGCAGCATGAACAAGCGAAGCATGGTTGTAGCAATCGATGCTTGCAAGCCCATCTTGCGCAACGCAACCATCACGCCCTTTTGCTCACCAAACGCTTCGAGTCGGATATTTAGATCCAGCAATCGCTGAAGACCTCGCTGGAAACGAGGATCGCGGGTATTCAGGGTCATGGGGAATACCTGCTTGGAAATTTCCGTCGTGATATCGAATACCGTGTTGTCGAACTCGGTGACATCCATACCAAAGGCCTCGTAGAGCTTTGGTCGCGAATGGTCACGGACATACATCGTGGTATACACCAAGATTAAAAATAGCTTGATATAAACCTTGTTGAAGCCCCGTAGCAATTCTGGGTTGGCGCGCATCAATAGCGCAAACGCCTCGCCGTGCGCGAACTCATCGTTACACCACTCGTAAAACCACTTGAAAATCGGATGGAATCGGCGATCAGGATTGCGCTCTAGATGCCGGTAAATGGTGATGTAGCGCGCATAACCAATCTTCTCCGAGAGGTAGGTCGCGTAGAAAATAAACTTGGGTCGGAAGAAGGTGTACTCCTTCTCACGCTTTAAAACCCCGAGGTCTACCGCTACCCCCAACTTATTGAGCGCTCGGTTAATAAACCCCGCGTGACGGGATTCATCCCGCGCCATATAGCGCATTAAGTCAGCAATTTCAGGATTGCCCACCTTACTCTCGACTTCCTGATACAGCACGCAGCCCGAATATTCCGCAGTGATAGATGACACCAAAAAATCAAGAAACTCAGCCTTTAGTTCAGGGTCTTTGTCTAACTCTGCAGGATCGAAATCGTAGTTTTGCTTGAAGTGCTCGCGGTTTTTATCAGCCGCGAAGGCCACCATCATCGCATCCCACTCTTCTCGCACTGGATCGATCGCAAGCTTGCCAATTGCCGCGCAATCGGTCGTGTAAAAACGAGGCGCTAAAGCGCGGCTTTCCAAGGCTTGTTTGGTACTGTTATTTAACTCCTGCTCAGAACTTTCGACGCTCATACTATGCCCTCAACCGGTTTTCAGTGACGTCTGACGTCACTAGCCCCCAATAGTGTACAGCTTTTGTTATCAAATATATGTCCAGCTTATTTGACATCATGCTGTCAATCAAGCACTGATATAACGTCGTTTCTATTAATGGGCTACCCAATGTCAGCATCGTCATCCCCGACTCTATTTCACCTCGCATATGTCAGCACCGAGACTGGCAACCTGTCTTCGGAGGAGATGATTGAGCTTTTAACTGTGGCCCACCGCGTTAATGGTGAACGGGACATCACGGGAATACTCTTGCACCGCGAAAAGTCGTTCTATCAGGTGCTGGAAGGCGATGAAGCCCTTGTCATGCAAACCTTCGCAAACATCGAAGGCGATGATCGGCACACCAGTATCGACGTGCTATTTAAGGGCGATATCGACTCACGAGAATTTCCAGACTGGCAAATGGGCTTCCTAAACCTCGATGGCGTGGAGACCGAGACGCTTCAGGGATACTCGGATTTCCTGTCACGCGACGACAACCCGAAGGATTTCCTCGAAAACCTGAGCCGTGGCAAACGCCTGGCACTAATGTTCCGCTCATTGGAATAGCCGCGAGAATATTTCTTGCCCTCCACCCCCGAGCGTCTAGACTTGATTTAACGAGGTCCAGACCACATATCCATCGAACAACATATTACTGGGGGAGTCACATGAGCGTTTCATTCATGCTGTTTGTCTGGGTTGCGATTGCAAGTATTGCCATCGTCATCCTGTTTAAGTCGGTCAAGTTTGTGCCGCAAAATCGCGCGTTTGTCGTCGAACGGTTCGGAAAATATACGAAAACGCTGGAAGCTGGACTGAACTTCCTAAACCCCTTCTTTGATCGAGTCGCTTACAACCGCACTCTGAAAGAGCAGGCTTTTGATGTTCCCAGCCAGGCTGCGATCACCCGAGACAATATCTCTCTTATCGTCGATGGGGTGCTGTACCTCAAGGTTCTCGACCCCTACAAAGCCTCCTATGGTGTTGATGACTACGTCTATGCCGTCACCCAGCTTGCCCAGACCACCATGCGAAGCGAGATTGGTAAGATCGAACTCGATAAGACGTTTGAAGAGCGCGAAGCACTGAACAACAACATCGTGTCGCAAATCAATGAAGCAGCGGGACCCTGGGGTGTCATGGTGCTCCGCTACGAGATCAAGGACATCGAGCCACCTCGAACCGTACTAGATGCCATGGAACGACAGATGAAGGCTGAACGGGAAAAACGCGCAGCCATCCTCGAGTCCGAGGGAGAACGCCAATCGTCAATTAACGTTGCCGAGGGTGAGAAGCAGGCGCGGGTTCTTGCTGCCGAAGCCGAAAAGGCTGAGCAGATCCTGAAAGCCGAAGGTGAAGCAAACGCTATTATCGCTGTCGCTGAAGCTAAAGCTGAAGCGCTACACAAAGTCGGCGCTGCCGCTAATACCGACGACGGGCAGAAAGCGGTTCAGCTTGATCTTGCAGAGCAAGCCATTACCGCAAAAGAAGCGATTGCAAGAGAGTCGTCGGTTGTATTGTTGAGCGACTCCAATACCAACGCGGCGAATGTAGTGGCCGAAGCCATGACCATCGTAAATCGACTCAACCAAAGCAATGACAAGGCTAACGGCAATGCTTGAGTATCTGAATGCTAATCAGGCCACCTTCTGGTTCGCCCTAGGCGCCACAGCGCTCATCATCGAACTTTTGGTGCTCGGTATGAGCACCATTATTTTGTTCATGCTGGGGCTAGCAGGTCTACTAACTGGATTTCTTGTGTACCTAGGAATCGTGCCAGAGAACTGGGGTTGGGGGTTCGCTTGCTTGGGCATGTGCACTGCGGTCTTAGGTGTGTTGCTCTGGAAGCCCCTCAAACGCTACCAGGACGTCGACCGACCCCGCTCAGGGCACAGTTCAGACTTTATCGGTTTGGAATTTAGTCTCAGTGGTGTGCTGGATCCTGCTACCCACTCGAGTCATGACTACTCGGGTGTCAGCTGGCGCGTAGAACTGGCGGCTGAAGAAGGCGACAAAGCACTGGCTCCCGGTGACAGGGTCAAGGTTGTTGCGTTGCACCCTGGCGTTCTGATCGTCGCGCAGGCTTGATGAATCAGGGGAGAGCTGATGATTCTCTCCGCTCTCCAT
>Ga0213858_10001299_pt1 | contig 11903 bp, 21 predicted proteins | sample PICome_FD_160122 | JGI IMG/M metagenome (GOLD analysis project Ga0213858, IMG submission 160122) | Coastal seawater microbial communities near Pivers Island, North Carolina, United States - PICO245 | ecosystem: Environmental > Aquatic > Marine > Coastal | place: USA: North Carolina | collected... | reverse complement strand
TCCCCCTAGTGCACATGAAAGGACTTGAACCTTCATGGATTGCTCCACTGGAACCTAAACCCAGCGCGTATACCAATTCCGCCACATGTGCAAACAATTTACTCAGGTTGTTGACACTGCAACATATATTCTACAGTATTAGCAACATCTTCCATAGCATCTCTCAAGAATGGTTGTTGACCAGATTCTTGTTTCATCCTATCAGTGTCATCACACAATGTCCAACGCCACTGTTTCTTATGTTCAGAATACCAGAGATTGATTTTCATTTGTAATATAAAAATGAGAGGATAAATTATCTATCCTCAATCGGAACTACAGGATTCGAACCTGTGACCTCTGCTTCCCAAAAGCAGCGTTCTACCAAACTGAACTAAGTTCCGTGGTGGGAAATACTGGATTCGAACCAGTGACTTATTCCTTGTAAGGGAACCACTCTACCGCTGAGTTAATCTCCCAAAGGAAGGTTAGGGATTCGAACCCTAGGAGGTTTTATCCTCAGTAGTTTTCAAGACTACCACCATCAACCACTCGGTCAACCTTCCAAATATAGAGGGGGAAGTTATCCCCCAACCCATCACATTTGGATAGGAACAAGAACTTTATTGTTCTTGAGTTGTGCAATCAGTTTGCCCACACTTTCAGCAGTGCGAACTTTCTCTTCAACATCAACAGGATTATCACAAGCAAAGAGATAGGACTTCTCAGGATTGCTGTGATAAGTAACACCTACTTGCATTTCATCATAGTCAAAGGCAACTTGAGAAATAGCAGAGGAGTCAACAGAGAGAATTGCAGTGACAGTCATTAGTCCTTGATTGATTACTTTGTAATAATAGCAGGTCTTGAGTCAAAAGTCAAGGGGTTTGTGCCACTTAGTTGATTGGCACATCGTGATAAACAGATTCACGAGATGTAATATATTCTAATTGATTCCAGTTTTCTGGAAAACAAAGAACACAACAATGAGTCTTTTTATGAAACCCAACTAATTGATCAGGTTTATCTTTTACACCAATTTCAATAGTAATGTAATCATCACATTTGAAATATACCCATCCCTGTATAGTACCATGGTATGGATCAGTCCACTTCACATAATCATTAACATTAGGTGTGTACATTAGTCTTCACTATTTTCCTTGAATTGACTAACAAGATACTCTGCAAATGCTTCCATTTTATCAGGGTGAATTTGCTGAATACCTGCCTCTTTTACAGCATTTTCAATACTAGAAACTTCATTTTCATCAAGTTTTCTGCCGTTAGATGGAAGTGTCATGTTGCCTTTGTAACTTGTTAGTATATTAACACATAAAACTCCAAAATGGAGGTTTCTTTATGTTGTTTTAAGATTTAGTTGACATATAGAAATATTATAGAGCATCCCAAAAGTCGTCCCAATCTTTCTTAGATGTATTGGTGTTGATGTTATTGACACCAATCAATTTCAGAAACTCTAAGTTTCTATCAAGATGCTCTTTGTGATACTCAACATTTGATTTTGCACATGATACAATCACATCAAATATCTCTTGTGGAGTAGATTCAGTGTTCAAAGAGTCATAGATCCATTCTTCAAGTTGTTGAAGAGAATATGCTTTATAGTCCATCACTTGCTCTTCAAAAACTTACGACATTTTTTAACTTCTTTGAGTTCATCCTTAATCATTTGATAGGCATCTTCAGCAGATACTCTCTTTGCCATTTCCATAGCAGTAATCATCTCTACCCTTGTGCCAAAATGTTTAAGTGCTTCTTCAAAACAATTTAGTGATTCATACATTAGAATTGCTGCTCCCAAGGATCTTGAACTTGTGTTCTTATTTGTGATTCTAACCTGTTCTCTGCTTCAAGTAAAGCATTTGTGGTTTCAATGTTTTCATTCTGCAACTCTTTAACTTCAGTTGTAAGTCTACGAACTTCACTCTTTAACCACAAAATGTCATCTAAATTACCAACAATTCTTTGGTCAAATGATTTAATCCAATCCATGATAAAGTATTGCTCTCCACTAGAATCATCCTTAACTTTGTAGTAATAATCTTCTTCATGATTACCCTCATATGGATACAACCAATTTTGTAATTCTATAGAGAGTCCCCACAGATAGATTCTGAATTTTCTAAACATGATTGATCATTCCAGTGCCTAATTACTCCAGCAGTAATAAAACAGTTAGTTACAAGATATGTTAATAAAATGAGTGTTCTAATTACTGCTACTGCGTCTGCTTCTTTGTTGCTTCTTCCTTCTTTTTGTCCTAGGGACTTTGCCCACAAGTTCCACGCCATTTGTAGAAATCTTGTAGTCCTTAGGATCAAGGTTTTCCCTGACAATAAGTTTATAGAGATCCTCTTCATGACTAAACCAACACACCCTCTCTTTAATGTCTAATCTATAGGGAAAACTTGGATAAGGAAACTTTGTCATTTCATTATTTTTGACAGGCATGTTGTAATGATAGATTCACAAATACCAAATTCTTCACTCTTAAATGCTATACCATGAATTTTATAGTATTCTAGAGAGTCTACAATTAGTTTGAGTTCTTGTTTAGTAAATTCACTTTGATTTGTATGTAACATTATGAGTAAAACTCCTCATTTCTACGACGATCAAGATACTCAACAATTTCTCCTCTCCATTCCATTAGTTCATGATAACACTCTTCATCATGAGCATATTGTCTGAGTTCATGATCTGGTTTAAGAACACTCTCATAAAAGATGAAAAAGGCATCTTTTCTCTTTTGTTGTTTGTCCAATGTCATTTAGTGTTCTCCTTTTGTGGTCTTAGATAGTGATCCATCTATTATTATTTAATGTCCAATTAGTAACTTCTGCAATCCTTTCTCTCACAGACTTAGAAGGTTCCCAACCAAGTTCTTTCATCTTAGTACCATCAAGTGCATATCTAAGATCATGCCCAGGTCTAGATGAATGGAAGTCAATCAATTCATAATTAAGTTCCTTTCCTTGTGAATCAGCAATGATCTGAGCAAGTTCAAGGTTGTTAAGTTCTTCAGAACCAACAATGTTAAACTTAGGACACTTTGCTCCAGTTTCATCAGGTTCAAAAGTTCCCTGATAATTCAACAGAAACAGAATTGCACTGGCAACATCTTCTGCATGAATGTAATGTCTAGATCCTGGAATTGTGCAAGTTTTATCACTATGAATTGTAATACATTCACCATCACGTGCCCTTTTAATACACATAGGAATGTATTTCTCAGGGTGCTGTCTTTCACCAAACACATTCATAGTGTGGGTGACATATACTGGCAGACCATATGTATTTTCATATGCTACAGCAAGTTCTTCACCACCTGCTTTAGTTGCACTGTATGGATTAGTAGAGTTATATCTATCATTCTCCTTGTACTTGATTCCACCAGGAGCAGGACCAAATACTTCATCAGTGCTGAAGTAAATAAACCTTTCTAGATGTGGTTGTTGAGTTCTAGCAAACTCCAAAATGTTGCAGGTAGCAACAACATTATCCATGACAAATTCCATGGGATACTCAATGCTACGATCTACATGAGAACCAGCAGCAAGGTGCAGAACATAATCAACTTTACCAATCTCAGATCTAATCAGTGGATTAAGTTCTGCTTTAAGATCATGGAATACAACCTTCACACGTTTACGATCCTCTACTGTAAAGTCAGCAAGAAGATCATTCAATCTGTTCAGGTTGCCACTATAATCAAGTCTATCTAAAGTTACAATCTCCCAGTCAGTATTCTTTAGAACGTGACCAATCAAATGGTGGGCAATAAATCCTGCACCACCAGTAATAAGTGCTCTCTTTGTCATAGGTAGTCATCGAAAAGGTCATAGTCTGTATTATCAACCAATTCCCAGTCTAAGTCAAGACTCTCTAGGAATTCCATCTGTTCATATTCAGTTGTTGGGAAGATTTCTTCATCTTCCAAAGTGAAACATGCTACACATAGTCCAGGACCATATTCAGCAGGTTCAAAATATGTTTGAGGATGAGTTAGAACCATATCCTCAATTATTGCTTCAACATGGATGCTACCATCATCATGTTGGTCAATACGTTCAATACGATAGATAGACATTGTAGAAAATCAATAACTATACTTGGAAATCATCTGATCCATTTTATCCTCTCTATACTCATCTTCTACTTCTTCTAACATATCTTCTTCTAGTTCTTCATAGATGATATCACCATCATATTCTAGAAACATGGAAGGCATAGGAGACAACAGTTGTAAAGGATAATCTATGTATACAGGAAGAGGATCACTCCCCTTCCTCTTGTTGGAAATTGATGTCAATCTTATCATACAACTCCACAAAAGTAGACTTAGTTTCATCATCAAAGCGATTCAAACAAACTTTGATTGCTTTATCTTTTTTACCAAAGATAGAGTATGCTTTCATGATGTGAACTAAACGACGAGTAGAGATAACTTCATCAATACCATCTTCAGCAAAGGTCTTACGAATAATATCAGACCAAGTGCACAGGTGAGTGATAAAATCAGTGTGCTCACCAATCATAGGAATGTTGAGAGATTCTGCAACTTTAGTGAGAATCTTGGTCTCAATAGCAATAGTGGGATACTCTTGCTCAAAAGTAATAGGGAACCTCTCAAGAAATGCTTCATTGAGCACATTAGTGCCAATAAAACGTCCATCATCAGAACCCTTACCCTTGGTGTTGGCAGTAGCAAATACAGTAAATCCTTTCTTAGGAGTTACATGAACACCAATTTTCTTGAGGAATACACCTTTACCCTCAAGAATAGATTGCAGACACATAATCTTATTGGATGCCAAATCAATCTCATCAAGGAGAAGAACTGCACCCCTCTGCATTGCATCAACTACTGGACCATTGTGCCAGACAGTTTCACCATTTACCAGACGAAAACCACCAATAAGATCATCTTCATCAGTTTCTACAGTGATGTTGACACGAATCAACTCACGATTGAGTTGGGCACATGCTTGCTCAATACCAAAAGTTTTACCATTACCACTGAGACCAGTGACAAAGGCAGGATAAAACATGCCAGAGGATAGAACCTTTTTAATATCTGTAAAGTTACCAAAGTTGACGAAGGTATCATCTTTTTCTGGGATAAGATTTTGTTGAATTACTGGTGCAACTGCTGGTGCTTTGTAATCTTGTTCCAATTTTTCTACACTTGCCTCAAGATTCCACTTACCACGACTAACTTTGTAAGTTTGAAGATACTTACTTGCTGTTGCATAAGTGGTATCAAGTTGACCTGCTACAATGCGAACTGCATCTGCATCAATAGATGTACCAAATTGTTCTTTGAGCAGATTAACAAGTTTTTCTTGCATGATGTTTGATTGATTACTTTGTAATGATAGCATAGGTTTGGGGGGTTTGGGGAGATTTGTGGACACCTCCCCAACTGGCACTAGGCAATAAGTTCTACAAATTCAGAAAGAAGTTTCTTATTTGTTTTCTTTTTGTTCAGCATTTTGGTAAATGCAGTTTTAATCTGACCCTTAGTTGCATCATCAGGAACAACAAATTCATCATCCTGAGATAGAGAATTACTGGGGATTACATTGAATTGATCAAAACCAGTGTTAATGAAAGTAATGTATTGCTTCTTTTTGAACACTTTCTTCACTTGATCATAATAACCAGTGGCACGACCATACCAATCCCAGCAAGTCTTAAAATCTCTACTAACTGCCACTCTGAAATTGACAAAGTTACAAGTTGGGAAACTTTCCTTGAGCGATGTGAGCAGAATCTTAGCATATTCAGAGAAAGAATCATTGTGATATGGAGAATAAGTCCTACCAGTTTTCTTTACACGAAGTGTATACTCATAAGTTCTCTTGTATCCAAAGTATTCTTCTTCAGTGCGTTGATTAACTCTCTTAACACAAGAAGGATTGACATATCCTTCACCATCAGTCAAGAATACAACATTTACTTTTTGTAGTTTATTCTGATTCTGAAAGTTTGGAATCAAATGATGGAGTGCAACCAAAGATTCACCCATAGGTGTGCCAGAGAGTTGCATATGACTGGGAGTGTAACCAATACCAGTTTGATATGCACTTGCACATGCCCAAATGTTTTTCATTTGAGCGTCAAGTTCCTTAGCATTTGTCTTACTGGTGAGTAAGTTCATAAGTCTAAAAGATGGTTCCAGAGCAAGAACTCCATCTTCCTGTTGATAGATAGGAGGATGATCAGGTTGATGCTCAAGGTAAGCATTAGGATCATTAGTAAAAGCATACACTTCAAAGGGAAGATTTGCTTTCTTGCAGAACCAAACAATGTTGAACATTTGCTTGCAAGTATCAAGCATCCACTTGCACATAGAACCAGACCAATCAAGAATAAAGATCAAACCATGATTCTTACCATCAGGAACCACAGTTACTTTCTTGAACAAATCTTCATTGTACTTGTAAGTATGAAGTTTGGTGCAGTCAAGAACACCAGTGCGAGAAGTGCTAGAACGAGCATAAGAATCTGCTGACTTTTTACACTCAAACTCTTTCACCAAATAATTGACTTCTTTCTGAGCAGACTTCTTATACTTTGCATAATCAACAGAAACTTCTTTGAACCAATCAGATACAAAACTGTTTTTCTGCCAATAATTAGAAGTCAAAGAATGAATATACTCATTGGGAAGAATAACATTTTCCAGATTGATCTTAGGCAAGTCAACATAATTAGTTTCTTCACCAAACTTATCAGTCAAATTTTCTGCTTTATCACTAAATGCTTGACTGGTTTTAGACTCAAACTCATCTGAGATTGACTGTTCAAAGTTATCAGATTTTTCACCTGATTCACCCTCAGATTCATCATCACCTTCACCTTCTTCTTCCTCTTGATCCTCAGACTGCTCATTTTCCTCTTGAGAGTCCACACTATCTTCACCACCTTCAGAACCAGTCTGAGGGGCAGGAGCATCAATTTCCTGCTTAGTTTCTTGTCCCTTTAGATAATCATAAATGTCTTGAGAAATTTCAAGAACATCTTGGAAAGTTTCTGCTTGAGAAATACGAGTTACAAACTCATTCTCTTCATCTGAGAAGGCAATGTTATGGAAAGCACCAATTTTGAAATACAGATTGATACGATCAATGAAAGAAAGGTTGTTTAGATCTTCACCATCAGTGCAGAAGAAATCCTGAGTATTAAGTTCATTGTAACCATTGTAGAAAGTTCTAGACAGACCAGGATATTTTTTCTTCATCATACGCTCAATGCGAACATCCTCAATGACGTTCACAAAATCCTTGGGAACATTAGGATATTCTTCACGCCAATCAACATTATCAGTGAAGAGAGCATGACCAACTTCATGACCAACAAGGAGATCATAAACTGTTGCAGATGCTTTCTGCCACATAGGAAGAGTAAGAATCCTTTTTTCAACATCAAAGGATGCAGTAGATACTTTCTTATTCTCAATAATAAGATTCTCTGTTGCCAAACACTTAGCAAGAGAACCCTTAATTTCTAGATTGACTGGCATGTGTGGTTTCTTTACTGTCCTTACAGGATAGCATAAAAAAGGGGGATCACCAGTCCCCCTAGTACACTAATTAAACTGTCCACCACCAAGGACAGGTCTTGGTTCTCAAAGACACAAAGAATCATCAAGACCCTTACATAGTATCATGACTGAGTGTAGATGTCAAGTTGACAGAAACTCAAAACATGAGTAGGATAACTCTGTCAGGGTTCAAGAGAAATACTAAGAAGGTTTAGCTACACTATCTTTTACAGATTTGATTGATGCATACCAACTAGAAGTTTCCTTCCCTGGAATAATACCAGCATCCATATCATCCCATAAAAGAGCTAACTGCGCTTCTAGTTTTGGATACTTATCAAATCTCTCTATTTTATATTTTTCAGCTTCATGTGCAGCTGTTAATTCAGCAAGTTTTGCATTTACTTGCTCTTCTGTTGGTTTGTTTTCTGGAACAACGTTCCAACGAACAGACTCCCAAGTTTCTCCACAACTAAAGTTAGCATTTGGTACTAAAGCTTTAATAGCATCAAAAATTTCAGGATTTCTACCTGTTGCTGTTACGGTTCTTCTTCCTTGTGTTGGCATAATCTTTAATATACAAAAAAAACTGGTTTTCTTTTCTTATTTATAACTTACTTATCCTGCAATTTCATAACAAATACCAAAAGAAGTATTTCTTTCATCTGCAGTGCTGTAATATCTATTCATTCTGTATTCTCGAACTGTGCCGCTTGAAGATCTTACTCCTGGGGCATATATGTACTGATTAGTATCAGGGGGAGTATAATGAAAGGTCATTCTCATGTTTGATGGCGTTGTATCATTGTTTTGGTCATACCATCCTGAGATAATGCTAGACCAACGATTGTTTCCAGAATCAGAATTATATCCTTCTTGTCCAGAATCAGTAATGATAGGCAATCCAGTGGGGTCATCTTCAAAATCATCAGTTGTTCCTTTTTGCATAACAAAAGAAGTATCTTGGTGTGCTTCCCCACCCAACATGTATTCAAAAATTAATTTATTACCTGTCCTCTGAACCCCAACTGCCATCATTAAAGGATAAAGAGTGTTCCCATTTCCAGAGGTTGGTGCTTCAAAGTTTGTATATTCAGCAAACCAAACCCAAGTCATGGAAACAATATTTCCAGAGTCTGCTAAAATTGTTCTACCAGAGTTGGTTCTCAGTGTGTCTACGTTTAATCTTCCCATGTTTAGTAATCCTTATGCTGATGTGAATTCATAACTAGCAGCATAAGAGACGTTTATTTCTCTAGAGTTGCTGCCATTTGCACTTTCCCAGTTTCTATTTAGTCTAATATCACCCGCATCAGTGTATATATCAAATCTCAAAGGTTCTAAAGTTTTTACTTTATGGTGAAAGAATACAACTGCAGTTGATGGAGTGGTGTCAGTATTACCATCACGATTCCAAATAAAGTAACCATAATCATCAGAAAACAGGTTTCTCTGGTTTTCTAATGATACACCCTCAACAGGTAGACCTCTCATAAAGTTACCATTGACAAAAATGTAAGCTCCAGCATTGCTCTGCGCTTCAGCGGATATTTGCCACTCTACTATAATATCATTTCCAATTGTTCTTGGTACATGTCTAACTTGCAATGCATTAGCAATATTATTATCTGTATAATTTACTCTATCATCAATTCTACGAAATGTACTGTGAACCAAAGAACCCTGCGCTGGAAGTCTTAATTCACTACCATTTGAACTATAAATTTCTGAAAGTCTTACTACGCTCATGAATTTAAAAAAATAAACTACTTAATACTATAAATTCCAACCTTGGGTATAATTTAATTGAGCATTTCCTGCTACTTCAAAAATTCTGCCAAATGAAACTCCAACTTCATCAGAGTTATTCCCTGTGTTTTCATAAACTCTATTTAGGTTAAAGGTTTGTGCAGTAGTGTTTGTTGGATGAACTGTTGGTTTATAAGTAAAAGTACCACTTCCAGGTTTATCCATATAAACTAATCTAGCAACGTGGGGAGTTGTATCATTATTATTTGCATTATCATATGGTGCAGTTTGTAGGCAATTCCAAGTATCAGTATTTGAAAATGCACTATTTCCATATGATTGATATGGGGAAGAAGTCACATAAGCATTATTCCTCAGAACTCTAAATCCAGTGTTCTCATCAGCTTCAAAAAAGATATGCCAAGTGCAAACTAATAAACTATCACTATTTCTTGGAGTGATAGTCATAGATAAAGTGGGTAAATCAGTACCAGTTGTGCTACCAACTGGAGCAGGCATAGAATACTGAGTTCTATTTTGAGCTCTTACAGTAACAGTCTGAACTATACTTCCAGAATCTTGTAGTAAAGGATGTCCTAGAGCATTTTCAACTCTATCTACTATTAGTGTACTCATAAGATTAAACTTAGATAGATGTCATATTGAGTTATTTATAATATAACCAGTGTGGATCCAGATTGAACTGTCACTGTCTGTCCACTTGAAATTGTCACTGGACCAACAACCATAGCATTATTTGAAGAAGTAACAGTTGTACTAGTCAAAGTTTTTTGGTTGTTAATTAAATTTCCTACAACGCCAATAGTTACTGCCATTTAGACCTCGGTTGCTCCAGAGTAATATTCTGTAGATTTCAAATGATTGTATGCCTGAGTCAAAATTGAATCTGAACTATCAGGATCAATTATAAATTTAATCTCATAAGATTCTCCTTCAGTTACAATCCCATCAGGAATTTGTTCATGAACAGTATCACCAAATTTACCAACAAATTTTCTACTATTTGATCTTGCTTCTGCAGAGGCAAACACAGTTACCTCAATAGATCCAACATATCCTGCTCTCCAATAGACCTCAGGACCCCTATCTCCAACAGTTAATCCATCTTCTCTAGAAGAATCTGGAGGTAGATCGACGTCCTGAAGTCTTTTCTCAGTTCTGACGTTAGTGACAAGATGATAGGCATTATCTACCACTACGCCAGTTCCAGGAATTTCAAAATCTCTCAGTAATGCCATTTCACTCTCCTAATTTTTTCTTAAGTTCGTCAAGTTCTCTTCTCATAGTATTTATTATTTCATTCTGTTCTTTAACTGCTTCAATTAACAGTGCAGTTAAGTTTCCATACTCAACTGAATACTCATCAACGTCCTTAGCATGAGTGACAACTTCAGGTACAATTTGCTCAACTTCCTGAGCAATCAGACCCATCTTGATTCCTTCCTTACGGTTCTTAGCTTTTGTAAGATCCCATTCAAAAGTAACACCACGAAGTTTGAGAACCTTATCTAATGGACTCTCAATAGTTTCAATGTTCTTCTTGAGTCTGACATCAGATGCAGCAGTGATTGTGCCAGTTGCATATACATCACCACTAACATAAAGTTCATATGCAGATGATGTTGTAGATCCAGTGACACCAAGACAATTATTTGAATAGTTATAATAAATGTTCCATCTTCCACCATCAGAATGATAAATTCCACCATTACCATTAGTAACACTAAACATTAAATGTGGTTGTCTTAGTGCATCAAATGCAAATCCAGAATATGCACCTCTATCACCATCTACTCTCCATGTACCATAAGATGTAGATTCATTTGCTCTAAGGTCAGCACTATTAGTGGACTCATAAATTCCTTGATCAACTCTCAGTCTTGTGTAAGAATAGTTGTTGTTAGAAGATCCATTGATCTGGAATCTAACAGTGGTGCTGTTATAGTCGTTCATGAACCTATAACCACTATAATTAGCATTAGCACCAAAACTAATACCAGTATGGTAGTTGATTCTTAAATCTGGGAATGGGTTAGACCATGCACCATCTTCTTGGAAGATATCATATGCATAAGAAGCAATTGAAAGGTTAGAGTCTCCACCAACATTTCTAGATTTCAGAGTTCTATAAAGAAGTCTAGTGCCATCATAAGTAACATTTGAAGCACCAGCAGCACTACCATTGTTATTGTAGATAAACTGAGTATTTGATCCTGCTACTGGTCCTGGTACACCTTGTCTTCCTTGTGCACCTTGTCTACCTTGAGCACCTTGCCTACCCTGTGCACCTTGTCTACCTTGAGCACCCTGAGCACCACTAGAACCTTGTCTGCCTTGAGCACCTTGTCTACCCTGTGCACCTTGCCTACCTTGAGCACCTTGAGGTCCTCTAACTCCAGCAGTTCCCTGTCTTCCTTGTGCACCTTGTCTGCCTTGAGCACCTTGTCTACCCTGTGCACCTTGTCTACCCTGTGCACCTTGAGCTCCAGCAGTGCCTTGAGCTCCAGCAGATCCTTGTCTACCTTGAGCGCCTTGAACACCCTGTGCACCTTGAGCTCCAGCAGCACCCTGAGCACCTGCT
>Ga0213858_10001298_pt1 | contig 11903 bp, 7 predicted proteins | sample PICome_FD_160122 | JGI IMG/M metagenome (GOLD analysis project Ga0213858, IMG submission 160122) | Coastal seawater microbial communities near Pivers Island, North Carolina, United States - PICO245 | ecosystem: Environmental > Aquatic > Marine > Coastal | place: USA: North Carolina | collected... | reverse complement strand
TTTTTGGGGCTAGTTTAGACATAATGAATTAAGATCCTATTTCCTTAACAGCTCTTAAATAACGATCAGAGTTTTCATCATCCTTGTCATGAGAATGCCAGTCAAATTCATCCTCATCTATTTTCAACAATAAAACTTTTTTATATTCCTCAGATGATCCAGTGTCAGCTAGGTCTTCATTGATACTCCAATGATCTTCATCCTCCGGTATAGAATCTCCTCCCGCGCTGCTTAACGCAGTATTAAGTGTACTAAAATTTGAAAATATTTCATAAAGCTCGTCTACGGTTGGTGTATACCAACCAGTTGGAGAGGCCCCAACGAAATTACCTGAGCCATCAGGGTCGTAATAATATGATCTGTAATTAATGTGTGTCGTTCCACCGCTATGCTCATCATTCCAAGCTGCGGTTTTCGCCAAGCCTCCATCCACTCCTTTGACACAGTTATGCCCTTCATCCATGCAATCTCCTTCATCCCAGGACAAACTACCAAATGTCTTAAGCGCCATTATTTTGTAGTGGTATGGATTGTTTGGGTCGACCCAAAAAACAATTCCACCATTATCCTCGTCATATCCGCCGACTGATGGCACGAAGTTAGATTCTTGAGCGAGCTCTCCTGTCATGGTATACCAGTTACCATTAGAGTAATAGTAAAAGGTATGCTTCATGTTTCCGTTAAGCGTTCCATTATAAAAAACCACCGCGCCTTGCTGAGGAGTTCCATTGCTGTCGTCGGGCAGATTGGCAACTCGAGGCAATAAAATTCCAGTCATGTGATCTGGAGTTTCAGGTGCCTCTATATGAAGCATCGCTTGAGGGGTAGTAGTCCCAATACCAACTTGTGCGTATGATTCAAAGAAAAAGATATTCAGTGCAAAGAGCGCAAGAATCAGTAGGTTGCTGGGTAAAGAAAAAGAAAATTTTCTCATAATATAAGTATTTGAAGCGTTCAAAATTTGGGGTTGAACAGATCAAATATAGTTCTCGAGCTCAGTGAAATAGATATAGACCGTCATATTTTCGTTGTGATTGACAATTTAATCGATAAAATGCAGGAATTTTCCTTCTTGAAGTAAGAAATTGATAATTTTCAGCCTTAAAATACCCCCTTAATCATATGAATGATTTACGGAAGAAATGATTATTTTTGTCCACGCTAACCTAAGCTAATGAGTCAACTCGTAATTGTGGGCACTGTTGCCTTCGACGCCATTGAAACCCCTTTTGGGAAAACCGATAAAATTTTGGGTGGGGCAGCGACGTTCATTGGCTTAGCTGCCGCGAATTATCATGTAGACGGCGCCATTGTCTCCGTGGTTGGCGGTGATTTTCCGCAATCTTATCTCGATCTTTTGGCCGATAAAGGCATGGACTGTAAGGGCATTGAGGTCGTTAAAGACGGTAAAACCTTCTTCTGGGCTGGAAAATACCACAACGACATGAATTCGCGGGACACCCTGGTGACTGAACTCAATGTTTTGGCCGATTTTCAGCCTGTTGTACCAGAAAACTATCGCAATGCTGAAGTGGTCCTTTTGGGCAACCTTCATCCCGATGTGCAGATGAGTGTGGTCGACCAAATGACCGCACCCAAGCTTGTGATCCTGGATACCATGAACTTTTGGATGGAACACACCTGGGACGCTTTAATCCAAGTTTTGGTTAAAGTGGACGTCATCTCCATCAATGACGAAGAAGCCAGACAACTCTCAGGGGAGTATTCTTTGGTCCGCGCTGCCAACAAGATACAAACCATGGGCCCCAAGTACGTCATTATAAAAAAGGGAGAGCACGGCGCTCTACTCTTCCATAAAGAAGAGGTCTTTTTTGCTCCTGCACTGCCTTTGGAAGAAGTTTTTGATCCTACTGGTGCCGGAGATACTTTTGCTGGTGGATTTGCGGGTTATTTAACTCAAACCGAGGATTACAGTTTTGAAAACATGAAAAAAGCCATTGTACACGGATCGGCTTTGGCGTCTTTCTGCGTCGAAAAATTTGGTACAGAGCGCTTGCAAGCCCTCAAAAGAGATGAATTATACAGCCGATTGCAACAATTCAAACAATTGACCCAATTTGATATTGAACTCCATTAAGTCCGTAAAAACCGATGAGTGATCCGTTAAAGCACGAATGTGGCATTGCCTTAGTCCGATTAAAAAAGCCCCTGAGCTTTTACAAAGAAAAATACGGGTCGTCTTTTTACGGGATTAACAAGATGTACCTCATGATGGAGAAGCAGCACAATCGAGGCCAAGACGGTGCTGGCTTGGCGGGCATTAAACTCGACGTGGCTCCAGGAGAGCGCTACATCAGTCGCATACGGTCCAACGCGGCACAACCTATTCAAGACATTTTTGGCCAAATCAACGCGCGAATCAATGATGAATTTGCTAAAGATGCGCAGCTCGCCCAGGACATCGATTCGCAAAAAAAGCGTATTCCTTATCTCAGTGAACTGCTTTTGGGTCACGTGCGATACGGCACCTTTGGCGGCAACAGCATCGAAACAGTTCACCCGTTTTTACGACAAAACAACTGGATGCACCGCAACCTGATCATTGCGGGTAATTTCAACATGACCAATACCAATGAGCTTTTTCAAAACCTCATTGAACTCGGCATGCACCCTAAAGAAAAGGCCGATACCATCACGGTGATGGAAAAAATCGGTCACTTTCTAGACGACGCAGTGCGCAAACTCTTCAAACAGGCCAAAGCGCAAGGGCTGAATAAACAAGAAGCCTCCCCTTACATTGTAGAGCATTTGAATCTGGAAAAAATCCTCAAAAAAGCCGCCAAGCATTGGGATGGCGGTTATGCCATGGCAGGCCTTTTAGGACATGGCGACGCTTTTGTCCTCAGAGATCCCGCAGGAATTCGTCCGGCCTATTACTTTGAAGATGATGAGGTCGTGGTGGTGGCCAGCGAACGGCCGGTCATTCAAACGGTGTTTAACGTCGCTTTTGAGCAGGTTACAGAATTGACCCCCGGGCATGCCCTGATCATCAAAAAATCAGGGGAGACGGCTTTGCGTCAAATCCACCCACCGCTGGCGAGAAAGTCATGCTCTTTTGAGCGTATTTATTTCTCCAGGGGCAGTGATGCAGAGATCTACCAGGAGCGCAAAATGCTGGGGCGCTTGGTCATGCCAAAAGTGCTAGAAAGCATCCAACACGACATAAAAAACACGGTATTTTCCTTCATTCCTAATACCGCTGAAACCTCGTTTTACGGGATGATGGAGGCCGCTAATGACGAGCTCAACACTCAGAAAACCCAGCAGATATTAGCCCTAAAGGATTCACTTACTGCCGAATCTTTAGAGGCCATCCAAAACCAAAACATCCGTACCGAAAAACTGGCCATAAAGGACGTCAAGTTGCGCACCTTTATCACCGAGGACAGCAGTCGAGACGATCTGGTGGCCCATGTGTATGACATTACCTATGGCGTGGTTCAGCCACAAGACAATTTGGTGATTATTGACGACAGTATTGTTAGAGGAACCACACTTAAAAAGAGTATTTTAAAAATGCTCGACCGGCTCAATCCCAAGAAAATTATCGTGGTGTCTTCGGCCCCGCAAATCCGATATCCGGATTGTTATGGCATAGACATGGCTCGACTGGAAAATTTAGTGGCCTTTAACGCGGCCATCGCCCTGCACAGAGAACGCGGCAATGACCAAATCGTAGAGCAAATTTACGCCAACTGTAAAAAGGCCCTTGAAGAGGCCGCTAAGGGGCACCCGGTAGAGAATCATGTCAAAGCCCTTTACGCTCCTTTTAGCGATGAGGAAATCTCAGATAAAATTGCGCAGATCATCAGCACAGAAGACCTAAGCGCAGAGGTAAAGGTGATTTTCCAATCCGTAGCGGATTTACATCGCGCCTGTCCAGATCACCTGGGCGACTGGTACTTCACCGGAGATTATCCCACTAAAGGAGGAGCCGTTGTGGTCAATAGAGCCTTTGTTCATTATTACGAAGGCAATCCTGAACGCGCCTACTAAACGCTTTATCGAGTATTTTTTTCGTTCAACGAAAAGTCAACCAGGGGCTGGCCTATTTAGATTTGGCTTGGCTATATTTGAACTCTACCATAACATAAGTAGGTTAAGTTCATGGTAAGATTTGGGGCAAAAAAGGTGGACGAGAGTCCACCTTTTTTATTTTAGCTAGATATGTCTTAAACCCTTATTTCGCGGCCTCAAATCGAGCCGATACCTCAGCCCAGTTAATGACGTTAAAAAAGGCCGAGACATAATCAGGGCGTCTGTTTTGATAGTTCAAGTAATACGCGTGTTCCCAAACATCAAGCCCTAAAATTGGGGTGCCTCCACAACCAATGCCAGGCATTAGCGGGTTGTCTTGATTTGCTGTGGCACACACCTCTAGAGTTCCATCAGGCTGTACACAAAGCCAAGCCCATCCTGAGCCAAACTGGGTTTTAGCCGCTGTAGAGAAGGCCTCCTTAAACGCCTCAAAACTGCCAAAAGCACTGTCGATCGCCTCTGCTAAAGCCCCATCTGGGTTGCCGCCACCATCGGGGCCCATGACTTGCCAAAACAAATCGTGGTTGTAATATCCCCCTCCGTTATTTCGCAGGGACTTATTGTTCATGTCACATGTTTTTAATATTGAAACAATATCCTGACCCTCTAGGTCTGTGCCAGAGATTGCTGCGTTTAACTTAGCGGTATAGCCAGCGTGGTGTTTTCCGTGATGTATTTCCATAGTACGGGCATCGATATGGGGTTCTAATGCATCGTGCGCGTAGGACAAAGAAGGAAGTTCAAATGCCATAATTGTGGTGTTTTTAAGTTTTTATTTCTGGGCAAATTTAGCAATAAAATACCAGTAACTCCTGGCGTTGAATTTGTAACTGTTTATGTGAGAATAGAAAATCTTAATGGTATCTTAGAGGCGCCCGTTATGGAAGTCGCTCAAAAACATCTTTCGCCTTTTCATCTCTACAACGCCTCTGCAGGCAGTGGTAAGACCTTTGCACTCACTGTAGCTTATCTCAAAAAGATCTTGAAGCCCGGTCCTGAGGATGCCTACAAAAGACTATTGGCCATCACCTTTACCAACAAAGCAGTGGCCGAAATGAAGAGCCGCATTTTGAGCACCTTGGAGGCTTTTGCCCAAGGTAATTTTCAAGGCAATGCTGGGATTATGGCCGGTGAAGTTCTTCGCGACAGCAGCATGACTCATGCGGGGCTTCAATCCCGAAGTCAAATTGTGCTCAACCACCTTTTGCATCACTATGCCCAATTTCATGTTGAGACCATTGATCGGTTCAACCACCGTCTGCTCAAGACATTTTCCAAAGACCTCAAACTCAGCAGTAATTTTGAAGTGAGTTTGGAAACTGGCCTGTTGCTCTCTGAGGCTGTTGACCGACTTATTGATCAGGCCGGCCGAGACGAAAAAATTACCCAGCTATTGGTGGCCTTTGCCCTGAGCAAAACCGAAGAAAACAAATCTTGGGACATCGCTTTTGATCTCAATCAAATCGCATGGATGATTGTTCAAGAAAACGACGCTCCTTATTTAGCGCTGCTCAAGGATATCCCTCTGGACGACTTTAACGTCTTTGCAGAAAAATTACGTCGAGAAAAAAGTGATTTTGATCAAGCGATGCAGGATTGGGCCAAAGAGGCCTTGGCCCTGTGCTCAGACCATGGCATAGAAGCAGAACACTTCTCGCGAAAATGGTATGTTCAATTGATGAATAAGGTTCTGGACCCCAAGAGCAAACCTAATTTTGACACCGTTACGATCTCGGGCTTCCTGAAAGACTCTGAACCAGGTCAAACTGACAAAGTCCTTTATAAAAAGGACACCCCAAATGAGGTTAAAGCCGTCATGGACGAGCTCCATTCGACTTTGATTGATTATCTCAAGCGCATTCACCGCGCCTATGTCTCGAGCACTCATTTAAACAACACCTTGTCCCAACTGGTCCCTTTGACTTTAGTCGCGCTAATTGAGAAAGAATTTGAACAGATCAAAAAAGAAACCAATACGCTGGTCATAAGCGATTTTAACCGCCTGCTGGGTCAAGAAATTCAATCGCAACCTGCCCCTTTTATCTACGAGCGCCTTGGCGCGCGTTTCACGCATTATTTCATCGATGAATTCCAAGACACCTCTATCTTGCAGTGGCAAAACTTATTGCCCCTGATCGAAAATAATCTGGCGCAGGCCGATCCAGAGCGTCCCAAGCACAGTTTGATGTTAGTGGGCGATCCCAAACAGTCGATTTACCGCTGGCGAGGTGGGCATCCCGAACAATTTATTGCCTTGTCTGAAAACCAAAACCACGAACTGCCAGCACCTGAGGTCATTCCACTTAAGACCAACTTCAGAAGCCGTAAAGACATTGTCGAGTTTAACAACCAGCTCTACAGCTTTGCCGCTGATTATTTGCCAAGCCACCGTCATGGGAAAATCTATAAAGAAGGGAACAACCAAAAGTTTCATCATCAAGACCCTGGGCTGGTCAGCATTGAATTTCTTGAAGATAAGGACAAGACTGCAGAACACTCAGACACCAGATACCTCAGGGCCATCGATCGAGAAGTCGCCGGGCAAATCGAGCGGGGCAGAACCCTCAGCGACCTCTGCATTTTAACCCGTGACAATAAAAAATGTAGTGCCATCGGGGCCTACCTTACCGAACAAGGTTACCGAGTGATTTCTGAGGAGGCTCTTTTGCTCAAAAACAATAAAGTGGTCATGGCCTTGATCGATTTGGCCTATCTGAGTGCCTACCCCAATCAAAAGCGCCCAAAGGTGCGCCTGGGAAATCTCTTATATCAAACCCACCACCCAGCGTCATCCCAAATGACCTTTTTAAAGCGGATCAGCCACAGCGACAGCCAGTCCTTTGGCGAGCTATTGTCAGAACTGGCCATTGATTTTGATTTAGCGCAAATGGCGGCTATGGGTCTTTATGATCGATTTGCCTATGCCTTAAATCAATTCAATTGGAGCCCTACCAGCAATGCCTATATCGCTCATTTTCTGGACTGGGTATTCCAATATGGCAAACGCCCTCAAGCCACCATTTGGAAACTTTTGACCCAATGGGAACAGGACAAAGACAAATTGAGTTTAAGCTCCGCTTCAGGGCAAGAAGCCATCCAAATCATGACCATTCATAAGGCCAAAGGGTTGGAATTTCCAGTGGTGATACTGCCCTATGCCCACGAAAGATTCAGTCCTCAAAAAGTCGGGCGGGTTTGGTATCCATTTCATGAAGAGGGCTTTGATCATTTGCCTGTGCGTTACAGTGCACAATTAAGCCATTACAGCCCTCAAGGGCAGGCCATAGCGGATGATTTGCGTGAGAAGGCCTTTTTTGACACCTTGAATCTTTACTATGTCGCCACGACTCGAGCGACCCAAGAACTCTACATTATGGCCGATATGCCACCCGATAATCAAAAATCCTTAGCCTTTAACGGGCTCTTGCGTGATTTTCTGGAGGCCAAAGGGAGGCAAACTAAAGCCCAATTTATCCATCAATTCGGAACTAAACCAGAAATCAAATCAAGTGAACAAAAGCCGGTGCCAGCGCTGTTGGCACCCTTAAAAATCGTTCGGCCCGAAGATCACCCAATCACGTTAGTCCCCCAAAGGCGTATCAGTGATTACTGGTTTGACGCCGGCGTTGGTTTTGGTTCTTTATTTCACGAACTCATGGCGCTGATTTTGCGTGCCGAGGACAGCGATGAGGCCTTGAGTCAAATCGCCATTAAATACCGATTGGATCAAAATCAAAAGCAGCGCGCTAAAGCCTTGGTTTTGGCCACAATCCATCACCCGGAATTAAAGCCTTTGTTTTACAGCGACGATCAAGTTCTTGTGGAACGCAGCATCATCACCCCCGAAGGGGTCAGACGGCCTGATCGAATTAACCTCAGCGCCACAAATCAAGCAGTGGTTTTGGATTACAAAACTGGAGTCCCTAAACCCGAAGACATCGATCAAATTCGTCACTACGGTGCGGCCTTAGAGGCAATGGGAATCCAAGTCAGAAGTCATTTAATCGTTTATCTGCGCGAAGACCCAATTGTGGTAAATAAATTTTAAATTAGCCCCGATAAAAGGCAGGCCTATGTACGGTAAAATTCAAGATCACCTCCAACGCGAATTACAGGACATCAAACAACAGGGCCTGTTTAAAAAAGAACGGGTCATTACCGGCCCACAAGATGCGGTGATCACCATCTCCACGGGTGAAGAAGTCATTAATTTTTGTGCTAACAACTACCTTGGGTTGTCGTCCCATCCCGAGGTGATTCAGGCGGCAAAGGACACGCTGGACTCTCACGGTTTTGGCATGTCTTCGGTCCGATTTATTTGTGGCACTCAAGACATTCACAAAACCCTTGAACAAAAAATTGCGGACTTCTATCACACTGAAGACACCATACTTTATGCTGCAGCTTTTGATGCCAACGGTGGCGTCTTTGAACCACTACTTGGACCTGAGGACGCAATTATCTCTGACAGCTTAAACCACGCTTCAATCATCGACGGGGTTCGTTTGTGCAAGGCCAAGCGCTACCGTTATCAAAATAATGACATGGCCGATCTCGAGGCACAATTACAACAAGCCCAAAAAGATGGGGCACGCTTTAAGCTCATTGTGACCGACGGGGTCTTTTCTATGGACGGATTGGTCGCGCCCCTGGACAAGATCTGTGATTTAGCCGATCAATACGACGCGCTGGTCATGATCGATGAATGCCACGCCACGGGTTTTATTGGTCCTACAGGACGAGGGACCTTGGAGGAGAAGGGTGTGATGGGTCGGATTGACATCATCACGGGTACTCTGGGTAAGGCCTTAGGCGGTGCCATGGGTGGCTACACCACAGGAAAGCGAGAAATCATAGAAATGCTGCGCCAGCGCTCCAGACCCTATTTGTTTTCCAATTCGTTGGCCCCTGCGATTGTGGGCGCATCGATTAAAGTATTCGAATTGCTCGATGAGAATACCGCCCTTAGAGACCAACTCATGACCAATACAGCGTATTTCAAAAAAGGCATGCAAGAAGCTGGTTTTGATATTGTTGACGGAGAGTCAGCCATCGTTCCGGTCATGCTGTATGACGCCAAATTGGCCCAAGAAATGGCCGATTTACTGCTCGAAGAAGGCATCTACGTTATCGGGTTCTTTTACCCGGTAGTTCCAAAGGGAAAAGCCCGCATTAGAGTACAGCTTTCTGCGGCCCACACAAAGACCCATTTAGATCGCGCAATTCAGGCCTTTATCAAGGTGAAAAACGACCTCGATTCTCGAGGGTCCAATTGACTTTTAGGCCGCTATTGACGCGTAATTGCAAAATTTTTACTAGATTTGATTTTGTTAATAAATTTTAACAACTTACTTTTGCTAGAATAACACTTAAAAATTAAACTTTTTCGAATATGAAACATCTTAACAGTATTTTAGTTGCTGCCTGCGTTATCTTCGCCTTCGGCGTGGCTAATGCACAAGACGCAAATAATCCTTGGGCAGTAGAAATCGGCATTAATGCCGTTGATGTTTACTCTGTAGGGACCGTAGAGGCAGGTCGTTTGCCTGTAATGATCGGTGATGCAGAAGTGAAAGGTCCTCTTTTTGACGAATTCTTCAACGTCACGGACCACTACAACATTGTACCAGCTGTAACGCGAGTTGCCGCAGGACGTTATCTCGGAGATGGTTTCACATTCAATGTTGCCGGTACTTTTAACAAAATTTCTAAACTCGGTGACGCAAGAACAGAGGATTTGGTTTACTATGCCGCTGATGGTGGATTGACCTACACCATGCGCGACCAAATTGGCGGACCATGGCTTGACCCTTCTTTGGGTGTCGGTGGTGGTTACACTTGGGTAGACGAGGTTGGTTTCGGTACGCTTAACGCGACAGCTAGCCTTCGCATCTGGGTGGCTGAAAACCTTGCCGTTAATTTCCAAAGCACCTACAAACATGCCATGGAAGATTTCGGAATCACTCACTTCCAACACTCTGTTGGTGCTTCGTTTAAGTTTGGTGGAAAAGACACTGACGGCGACGGCCTTTACGACAACGAAGACGCTTGTCCAGAAGTTGCAGGTCTTCCTCAATTTGACGGATGCCCTGATTCAGATGGCGACGGTGTCGAGGATCGCAACGATGCTTGTGTAGATGTTGCTGGTTTGGCTCAATTCAACGGATGTCCTGATTCAGACGGTGACGGCATCGCTGACCCACAGGATGCTTGTCCAATGGCTGCCGGTGTTGCTGCATTAAACGGATGTCCTGATGCTGACGGTGATGGCATTACTGACGGTGACGATTCTTGTCCAGAAGAAGCTGGTCCAAGTTCAAACGGTGGATGCCCATTCTACGATGCTGATGGTGATGGTGTAGAAGACAAAAATGACCAATGTCCTGACATTGCTGGTACAGCTTCAAATAATGGATGTCCAGAAGTAACTATCGAAGTAATCAACCAGTTAAACGAATACTCAAAAACAATTCTTTTTGATACTGGAAAAACTTCAATTAGTGAAGAATCAGCTGCTGTTGTTCAAGATATGGCAGACGTAATGAGTGCTTATCCTAACGCAATGTTCGAAGTAGAAGGACATACTGATAGCGTAGGTAGCGCCAAAAACAACCAAAAACTATCTGAGGCGCGTGCTCAATCAGTGCACGATGCTCTTGTAGCCCTTGGTATTGATGACGCTCGTTTGTCTTTTATTGGATATGGAGAAGATCGTCCAGTGGCAAGCAATAACACTGCTGCCGGAAGAGCAGAAAATCGTCGTGTAGAAGTTTCTTTGAAAAAATAATCACACACCGATATAATATTCAAAACGCCTCCCATTGTGGAGGCGTTTTTTTATTTTAGGGTATGGAAACATTCTTATCAGAAACGCTGCGCGCATTGGCCAAAGGGCCGCATGCCATTTCTGATTATACCCTGATTCTCCCCAGTAAACGCGCAGGTGGCTTTTTAAATCAAGTCCTGATGGAGCAAGCCCAGGAAGTTTACTTTGCCCCTACCATCTACAGCATTGAAGATTTTATTGCTCAGGTTTCTGGAATCGACATCATGAACCCTACGCAGGTTTTGCTTGAAGCCTATAAAGTATACACCCAAAACCAAAAGCTTAGCTTCAGCGATTATCTGCTTTGGGCAGAGCCCTTGCTCAATGACTTCAATGAGCTCGATCGCAATTTAGTGGTCCCAGAGGATTTCTTTGGCTATTTAAGTCAAGTAAAAGCCCTCGAGCGCTGGGAACTAAAGACCCCGGCCACAGACCTCATGAAGGACTACCTCAAATTCTGGGAAGGATTGTTGCCGTTTTACAACGAATTTTCGGCCCACCTGCTGCAGCAAGGATCTGCTTATCAAGGCTTGGTCTATCGTCGTGCCGCCGAGGACTTGAGTCATTATCTCAGTGCACACGGAGACAAGCCCCATGTGTTCATTGGTTTTAATGCCCTTAATCCAGCCGAGGAATTGATCATACAAGAAATGCTGGCTCAAGGCAATAACCAGATCTTTTGGGATATGGATGAATGTTTTGTTCGCGATGAGCGCCACAGTGTTTCACAATTTGTTCGCACTTATCTGGATCAATGGCCCTATTATCGTGGGCGGTCGTCCCAGGGAGGTGCTGTTTTTAGCCGTGCTTTTGAACAAAAAAAAGCCTTCAACTTAATAGAAAGCAACAGTGATCAGGGGCAGGTCCAGGCCATGGGACAAATATTGCGGGATCTTCCCGTAGAAAAAGCGCACAAAACAGCTATTGTTTTGGCCGATGAGTCTCTACTTATTCCTGTGCTCTACGCCATCCCAAAAGAAATTAAAAACATCAACATCACCATGGGGTATCCCTTAAG
>Ga0213858_10001297_pt1 | contig 11909 bp, 17 predicted proteins | sample PICome_FD_160122 | JGI IMG/M metagenome (GOLD analysis project Ga0213858, IMG submission 160122) | Coastal seawater microbial communities near Pivers Island, North Carolina, United States - PICO245 | ecosystem: Environmental > Aquatic > Marine > Coastal | place: USA: North Carolina | collected... | reverse complement strand
TCTTTGTCTTCTTTTTGCCCTTCGACAAAGAGTTTACCGTCTTGAGTGTAGACATTGACTTCTGCTTTTTTGAATCCTGCTAATGCTAGTTCTAGTCTTGATTCTACGTTACTAACCGTGACTAGATTGTATGGAGGATAGTTTGTCGTTGTTTCGTGGAGTTTAAACAAACGATCAAAGTATTCATCCATACCAATACTGTTTCTATTTATACGCTCTAGCAACTGATTCATGTTTGCAGCGTTATACCTTGTTAGGTCTCCCATTGTACTTCTCCTTAATAAGCGAGATTTGATTGTGTGGATCCCGAAGGCATCCATAAGTATATATTAGCACAAGGCATAAAAAATGGGGTGATGAACCCCGTATCTTTTTATTCGGTTTTCTTTGCTTTCTTCAATCTAAAAACATAAATGTGTTTTCCCGGAGTGTTAACATACTTTGCGCGACCATCTTCTAGAGCATCTTTGACTCTTTGAGCAAATGGTTTCAGTCTTTTCACTCCCTTTGTATCAACATGATATGTACGAATGCACTTATCATGATACAACTTACCTCCAAAATCAATGACTCTTCCTTTAGCAGTCAGTCCATGATATTCAAAATTGGTTGCTTTGTAGATAATTCCAGTATGATTGTAATGTGCATCTGCATAAGAGACAACAACTTTATATTCAGAGTTTTTCTTCAACCAACGCAAAGTTTTTCCAATGAAATAACTTTCAGTACACTTTGGAGTATTGTCAATACAACACAGTCTTCTAAGTTCGACTACATCACTCTCAGAATCACCATACCTTTTCCAGGTATTTGCCATACCTAGTGGACCGTAAATCATTGCACCAATTAGATCTCCATTATAAAAGAGACCAAAGACATGCGATATACGCAACCCATTCACATTAGAAGAATAATGCCACTTTTCAATGAAATCCCTAACATACTGAATGGTTGTTGGTTTGACATCAAAATCTGTTACCTTAGCATTACGACAATCAATCTCTTCATACAGTAGATTTGTTAAAGGATTGAAATTTTTCATCGAATTTATTAGAAAGGTCTTCTTTAACAATCATTTTAACATTATTTACATGAGAGAGAAAGTCTTCCCACTTATCTTCAATACCAAGATACTTGAAGATGGCTTTACCATGTAAGTGACGGACACCATCTTTCACATAATCGTTCTTTTTTCGATCCTGCCAATATGCATAGATGGCAGTCTTTTTCTTTTCTTTAGCAGACTCTTTCAGTTTAACAAGATTTGCTTTACGAGACGAAGCATTATCAGTCTGGGGATTCTTTTTCTGTTCCACAACAATCTTTGAGTTTTCCCAATCGACTTTCAATCCAACACCCAGGTGCTTTGCTTCCGAATCAGGATCCCACTCAGGAATAGCCTCTTCAACGTAATTACCCATAGCCTGATCCATCAAACGGGTTAGACATGCTCCACGATTCTCTTGATAGGTAAACATGGGATCATACTCATAACTGACTATAAATTTTTTTAAACGAGTCTGCAGAGATTCTAAGGCAGTCATTGAGATAGATTTTGTATGCAACTATTATAACCAAAAAGAAAGGGGGCGTCAACCCCCCCCCGTTTCATTCAGTTTCTTCTGTTCGTTTCTTCTTAGATCCTATGTTGTATTTGGTCTCAAGAATCCAATCTTGCTTATCCTTGTATGCAAGAACCTTGATTTGATTGAGTGGTGCAATATCCGTAATCTTGGTTACATCAACAATACCAATAAGACCCCAATCAGCAAGCAATTGAGCAATACGGTTACGACGTTGGACATCGTTCTGTGTCAGATTTGCGTGTTTGCCATCAAGAGCAAACAGTTCCTTAAAGTGTACTAAGAAATATCTTCCTTGCTTGTGCAAGATGTGGCAACTTTGATAAATCTTTTTCTCCTTTCTAGATGCGACTCCGATTCTTGTAAGTGTTTCACGCACTTTCAAAAAATCATCAGGTTCACTCAGAATCACTTCCACCATTTGGTCAGGAGACCATTTCACCTCAGGTTCACGAACTACGCTCATTTTTTCCTCCAGTATCAAATTTTGATTTAATAAAATTAAGTTGTTCTTTTGTGAGTATCTTCAAAGCTTGCTTTGCCTTTTCATTACTATAACCATAATAACGTTTGACATAATCAAGATCTTTGATCTTATCTTGTCGGATCCAGGGAGAAAATCTCTTCTTTTTCCTCACAATATTTATAAAGAAATCATATTGAAGTTTCTTTGGAAGAAAGTGATACTTATTCATCTCATTAGCAAACATCAAAGTATCGATGTGCCCAGAGAAACAACGATTCACAATATAGGGAGGATATTCCTTCTCAATAGAAGGATCTTCATCAATCAGATGTTTCTTTGTTTGATTGATGGAATTAAGCCAGTCTTTAAGTTCTGTCATCGTATAATTTCTAAGTCTTTACCAGATTTCCAAAGTTCCAATTCTTTTCTCAACCTACCTTCAGATTTGAGTTTCTCATATCTTTTGGATGCCTTTTTCTTCCACCAAGCAATAACTTCTTCTGTTCCATAACCAAACTTAGAGATATAAAATCTTTTCTTCTCAGTGAGTTTTTTTGCATTAGAAATACAAGTATTAAACTCATCAAGTTTTGAGTGTCCCTTCAAAGAGTTTCTAATAATAGAAATCATCTTAGTTTGAATTTTCAGTTTCTTAGAAGACTTATCTGCAGAAACCAATCTTTCTCCGTCATTGGCATGATTGTTGAACCACCAGAACATATCTCTAAAATATTCATCATGAAATAGTGGGAGAAAATCGCTCTCAGTGTCTCCAATATGTCTTATATATGGTTTCAATCCGTCATACATAGACATCCCTTTAGTAGTTCCATATAGAGATGTAGTTTCAAAATACCTAAGATCTGTATTGTATTTGTTATCAAACTGCCTCTTAAGTTCATCAGATGAAGCTAAGAGTGCAAGTAGTTTTCCACCCAAATAATTGAATCCAAAAGGTTGAACAGGGACAATATTAAATGCCATGACAAATTCATGATTAATCTTTGAAAGAGGTATTACCTCGCCAAAGTAATCATTTCTGGGTTTAGAATTAATTGTTGGAGACCCAAAACGAATAACACCAACAACCTTTTTTGTGTTATTTTCGATAACCATCCACTTCAAAGTTCTACCAGGAATTGCTTCCTCAATAGGATTTGAAGCAGTATCATTTAATATTTCGGAATATACCTCTTGACCAAATTTAGTTGATATCTTTTGATCAGTATCAACTACCTGAATACTAAAATCCATTTCATTTGGATGAATATCAAAATCAGAGAATACATAATCCTCTGGACCAAACAACTTTCCAGGAGATTCATCAATTCTACTACTCTTAACAAATCTAAGATAATCGTCAATACGATTAAATTTAGAATAATATTGAATAAATTGGTCTGCTGCCCAAACAGCATCTTTTTCACGCAGTAGATTCATCGAGTTTATAATCAGTAGGATGGTATTTCAAAAATTCCCAGAAAGTCATTTTCATTTCTTTCTGAGTCATGCCACAATGCTTTGCTGCAGCAGGTAGAGTCATTTTAGCACGAAAGAGACCAAAGTTTGCTTCGTTCACAAGTTCTGGTGTCGTTTTAACTTTTGGTTCTACCAGATTATTCATATTAATGTTTAGAAGACTCATGTTCAATAAGCGAGTTTACACTTTCAGACATTACACGATAACCAGAACCGACATAAAGTTGTCCAGCAACAACAGCAATTGTTGCGATTCCCCAGAAAACGTAATAGAACCTAGACTTTACTTGAGCTTTAAGTTTTTTCTTTTTCATAATCAGAGAACCAACTTCTTACTAGGTGCCTTAATTACTGAGAACATTTCATTATACTGTTCTTCAATTTGTTCCTGAGTATCTGCGATATACACAATATACTTTTTAGTAACCTCCAATTCCTCATCCTTACCTTTAAGAAGAGGAGACCATGGGGCAAATCCCATTTGACCATTACCGGCAGGAACGGCAACAATAGGATTGGCGATGACTACAGAGTCATCTTTTTCTTCAATCAGGTCTGCAACAACATCTTCGCCAGACCACATACGCATCAGTTTAACATTCATTTAAATTCACACTCCACCATTAGTTCGGTCATACATGCAAGCATATTTATCTCCTGGTCTGCGACAAACGCTCCTTGATACTGATACTTAGCGAGAACAAGCACAGCAGCAGGAATACTACCAGGAACCAGCGAGTCGTAAAGAGAATCATAGATACGGCGAAGAAGTACGCCAGTATCATTATCCAAATTAGAGACAATCCACTTACGCACTTCAGCAAAGTTTTTATCCTTAAGATTCTTGATAAGTTCATTGACAGCTACATCAGAAAAAGTTGCAAGAATACCAGCATCGATCTTTCCACTTACAGAGTAACGCTGACACTCATTCAAAACACGACGCCAATCAGGGAAGTGCTTATTAATTAATTCTACCAGGACCTTGTTATCATATTCAACACCTTCTGCATCCAAGATTTGTTGGAGACGTTTAAAGAAGGATGCTGCAATTGCTTGACGTTCTTTTCCTTTGATTCCAAACTCAACGACGGCACATCGTGAGTGAAGTGGTTCAAGGATTTTATTTTTGTAGTTGCAGGTGAAGATGAATCGGCAGTTACCAGCAAACTCCTCAATAAACGCCCGTAGGAGGAGCTGTACATCGTTGGATGTGTTATCTGCCTCATCAATGATGATGACTTTGTGTTTAGCATCTGCCGTAAGTGAGACGGTCGAAGCGAAGTTCTTCGCATTGTTTCGGACAGTATCGAGGAATCGACCCTCGTCGGATCCATTGATGACATAAACATCTACTCCAAGTTCTTTACAAAGTGCCTTTGCTACTGTGGTCTTACCAATACCAGGAGGGCCTGCAAGTAGCATGTTTGGGATTTCACCTTTATCTAGGAAACTTTGAAAGGTCTTCTTAGTTGCCTCAGGGAGAATACATTCTTCAATAGTTTGTGGGCGATACTTCTCAACCCAAATAAAATCACTCATAACAAAAAAGAAAATCGTTTACTAGTTGTTCTGCCTTTTCTTTGCCGAACTTACTACTCAAATACCCACTGACAGGATCAAGACGTTTCATGTATTTGTCAAAATCGCTGTAAGTAGAATGGACAGCAAACCCATTAGGTTTCTTAGATTCTAGCATTTCTTTGTATGCCTGTAAATAAGCAGCAAAGTCATCCAGGTAGTCATTTACTTCAGACATTGTGCATTTGCGAACAAATACGTTTTCTGAAAAATGATTACCCGGTTCGAAAAATCTAAATGTTCCTTCTGCCTTAGGAAGATCTGGATGAGAGAACAAATAATTTTCTACTGGGTGCTGAAAGTCAAATACAATAATGACCTTCTTATCAAAGAAACCCATCAAGTCCATTCCAAAGCAAGGTAGATTCTCTCCCGTCTTTGGGTAGATAATGTTGTTGTAGATACAGGACTTGTCATCCCAGATCTCAACTTCTCTAGACTTGATGATGTATTTACTGTTATAAAGTTTGGCAGAAAGAGAAGTTCCATTCTCCTTCCAGTTTGCCCAATCTCCAATATTTTCTAAATCAGGAAAGGTATTAAAGATGAGTTTTTTATACTCATACCAAAGATCACTCACACCCATTCTGGTTTACGCTCCGGCATACGACGATAGTTATCTTTTACCCAAGGTTTAGATGCAATATACATCTTATACTTGCTGTAGATATCAACAGTATCATACTTAAATTCATCAGGACCAGCAAAAACAAATGGTGTCAATTCACTTCTATGAGCAGCATCAATCGGAAATAGTTGATTTGCATATGCAAGTGTACGAAGGCATGAATGGATCTTACCATACCGATTTGAATACTCTTCACAGAGTGCCAAACCATGTCGAATCAACCACCTAGAATTTGCAACCGTTTCGTTTGCCCACACAGTACATGGATGATTGCGAAAGGCACCCTTCTCCGTAGCATAGGGTGTGCCGTCTGCTTTGGGAAGAGTGCCGTATCCTTGCCCCCATTTCTCCGATGCCACAATAGAGAGCATCTGACAGCACTCTAGGGGCATTTTGACGATGTGCTTATCAGGTAGAACCTTTGCCGAAACAACGGGATCAGGGTCTGATACAAAGATGTTCATGATAAAAGTTTACTAAAGCTGATTGCTAAGAGAAATCCTAGCATAACCACGATATCCCACGATTTTGTTTTTACAAAATATGGAATTGAAATAGTGTCTGCAATGACATTCATTACGACTCCGGCAGTCAAATTAACATGCAAAACAACAAAATAGGCAGCAATAACTGTAATACTGCCTACGACTCTCATTGCCGTTAGTGTTTTCATCCAAATGTAGAATCAGGTTCCAGAGCAATATAATACTTAAGATTGTGCTGAGTATTGGTAAATTGTGACAGAAGTTTAGAAGACACTACAACATCATAGGCACCAGGAATAATCTTGATGTTTTCTACCTTGAAGTTGAAACTAAATTCTTTGTCAGTCTCACCGACTACAATTGCATATTCGTTAGAAGTATCATTCTTCTTATCACGAACAACCAGTTTAATAACCCCTGCTTCTCCAATTGCAGAGAGGTCGGGAAGCTGATAAACTGCTGCTGCTTTCACCAGTTTCTCAAGAGTTACACTGTCCATTTGGAAGCAAACATCCTGAGTAGGAAGAGTGATATCCTTTTCAGGAGGAGCAATGATGACATTAGGATCGGCAAAGAAATACTTCACACGACGCTTACCCTCTTTGATACTCAGATAAGATTCTTGCTGAAAATCAAGGTCAGGATCCTGATGCAGACTCAGACCATTCAAAAACTGATTCAGATCATAAATGGCAAAGTCACGGGGAAACTCTTCTTTGATTTCTGCTTCGGCAAGAATATTCTTTGCCACAGAAATAGTTCGGAGTTTATTGCCCTCTTTCACAAGAATGGAATTATTAATTCCAGCAAAATTCTTGAGAATTGCAAGGGCATTATCAGACAGTTTCATAGTTCGTTCTTTCAGTTTCATTGGTTGTAGGTTTCACGTTGTGCATTCTTGTCGTTGAAATGCATCAGAAGAACAGCATAATGCAAGATCTTCATAATGTCACGTCGTGCAGTGCCTTTCTTATCATAACGAGAGGCATACTTGAGGATGTTGCTGCGGCAGAAGGATTCACCATCACCACAAGCTTCAATCAAATCAAGTGTTTGAATTTTATCATCACCAGCAGAATAATGCTGATTGTAAGTTGTAGAAATATAATCGCTTAGTTCTTTGAGGATACGATCCTCACTATATTTGTACTTGTTGTTTTTAGGCATATCAAGATTAACGGCAATTTTATCTGTAAGATCAAAGGTAATTGTATCTGTACTATAAGAACTCATAGAACTATGGTAGGGAGAAGATGGATCCAAATCAATAGCGAATGTGTCAGTTTCGATCATTTCATCATAAAGTAAACTCCAAGCATTAGTCATTATATCAGGACTCCATCTGATCGTCAACGGGCATTTGGAAGTCAGCATCAACTTTGTCGTAGAGTTCCAAGAATGCCTGCTTAGTTTCATCGTCAAAACGATTCACACAAACTTCAATTGCCATTGCCTTATCACCGAAGATACGATAGGCACGGAGAATGTGAACCAGGCGACGGGTGGAAATAATTTCCTCAATACCACCGTCATAGAAGGTCTTACGGATAATGTCTGCCCAATCCACCAGACGCTTGCAGAAGTCAGGAGCAACAACGTTCAAATCGCGAGAGACGCTCTCAAGAATCTTGATTTCCTGTGCAGGAGTCGGATATGCCTGCTCAAAGGTCACAGGGAAACGCTCAAGGAATGCTTCGTTGAGAACGTTGGTGCCGATGAAGCGACCGTCATCAGAACCCTTGCCCTTGGTGTTGGCAGTAGCAAAGATTTGGAATCCCTCGGCGGGTTTGACAAACTTACCAATCTTTTTCAGGAAGACACCTTTTCCTTCCAAGACTGATTGAAGGCAAAGAATCTTGTTGGAAGCCAAGTCAATCTCGTCAAGCAGTAGAACCGCACCGCGTTCCAAGGCTTCGATGACCGGACCATTGTGCCAAACGGTCTCGCCGCTGACAAGACGGAATCCACCAATAAGGTCATCTTCATCAGTTTCAATAGTAATGTTTACACGGATGAGTTCTCGACCCAGTTGAGCACACGCTTGCTCAACCGAGAATGTTTTACCGTTTCCAGAGAGACCAGTAATAAACGATGGATAGAATAGACGGGACTGAATAATTTTTTTAATAGAACCGAAATTGCCAAACTTGACGAAGGTATCATCTTTTTCGGGGATAAGGTTTTGCTGAACTGCAGGCATGGCAGCAGGAGCATTATAAGATACTTCCAAATCTTGGACTGTCTCTTTTGTTACTTCCAGATTCCACTTACCACGACCAACTTTATATTGTGCCAGTTTATTAGTCACAGTTTGATAATTGGCACCATTCATTGCACACCATCCACGAATTTCAGCACTCGTCACAGACTCGCCATAAAGTTCTTGGAGAGAAGTGCGAATGTACTCAGGTGAGATAGACATGATGTAGGTTGTTTGTTTCAACTGAAGTTATTATAGGGCAGAGTGAGGCAGAGTCAGGGGTAGAGTGGACAGTTCAGGAATCGGCCAACAGATACTCTTCAAGTTCTTCAACTAATTTTTTTCTGGAGTGTCTTTTGTCAAGTTCAATACCCACAGTTCTTCCATACTCCTCAAGTTCATCTTTTGTCATTTCATCAAGAGAAACATCACTTTCATAAGGAATAAGTTCAACAACTTCTTCCTCAGCAGCAGGTGCTTCTACTACCTCTTCTACTACTGGTTCAACTACAGGAGCAGGTGCAGGAGCAGGAGCAGGTGCTGCTTTTTTACCTCCAATCAAATCCCCAAACTTAGACATTTTTTTTACCTATTACTATAAAAATATTTATCAGGCAACAAGTTCCACAAACTCTCCAAGAATTTTTTTGTTCATCTTCTTGGTCTTGAGACTCTTCACAAATGCAGATTTGATTTGAGTCTTTGTTGCATCTTCGGCAACTTCAAACTCAGACTCCTTAGAAAGGGAGTTGGAAGAGATACCAAAGTAGGTATCATATCCAGAGTTTTTAAGAGAGAATGCTTTCTGCTTCTTCCATTCTTTCATAGTATCGTCATGAAGCTTTCCATAAGATCCGCAATATCGACGAACGAAACTACCAGCATCACGAGATTCAAGAACACGAATACCGATGAAATTAACTTCGGGAAAGTTATCTTTCAAATTACGAAGAAGAATATTAGTAAATCCATGCCAATCACAATCAAGAGAATACGTGTTTCCGGTCTTACGATCACGAAGAATACAATTAGGAGTAACTGAACGACACCCAATAGTGGGTTCAGATTCCCAAGAACGTTGAACTTCTGCATGACGCTTAAGGTCATATCCTTCACCATCAGTCAAAACAACACACTGAACTTTCTGAAGTTTGTTCTCTTTCTTGAACTTGGGAAGAATCTTGTGAAGAGTGAGCAAAGATTCATTCAAGGGAGTTCCGGAAAGGCCCATACCAGGAGGAGTGGGTGCATAGCAACGATTATAACGACTGAAGGAATGTGCAAGACGGAAAATAGTCTTCATTTGGTCTTCCATAGTCTTACCATTCACTTTGCTAGTAAAAATGTTGACAAGAGAGAACCATTCACCAACATGGAAGATTCCATCACGTCGGGTATAAGGAACATCACGAACAGTAACATTACCATTTTCGTCAGTGTGGACATGAGGATAATCCGAAGTGAAAGAATATACCTCAAATGGAATAGCAACTTTTTTACAGAACCAGATAAGGTTGAAAAGTTGCTTAACGGTATCCAGCATCACGTCACACATAGACCCCGACCAATCAAGAATGAACACCAGACCATGATTCTTGCCGTCAGCAAGAGTGGTGACCTTCTTGAAGAGATCTTCGTTGTACTTATAGGTATGAAGTTTAGAGCAGTCTAGAATGCCTGTACGGGCAGTAGTGGCACGGGCATAAGAGTCTGCTGCCTTACGGCACTCAAACTCTTTCACCAGATAGTTGACCTCTTTCTGAGCAGAACGTTTGAATTCTGCAAACTTCTTGTCAACTTCACCAAAGATCGATTCTTCTGAGAGTTCGGCTTCCTCCAACCAACTAGACCAGTAAGTCTTGACACCATCATGAGCTACATTATTAGGAATAATGATTTGGTCAATTTTTAGGTCAGGAATCTCAACATAAACGTTTTCATATCCATCCATAGATGCAAGTTCTTTGATTGCATCTTCCAAAGAATTAGCAGTCTTCACATCCAAATCATCAAGTTCTTCCTCTTCTTCAGAGAACTCATCTTCAATCTGAGACTTAGGTTGTTCTCCACCAACTTCACCACCTTCAGAATCAGAGGTAGATTCAGTCTCTGTACTTTCACCAGACTGTGCTTCAGGGGATTCTTGTCCCTCCTCATGCTCCTGCTGATGCTGATCAGTCTTGACTTGCTTCTCCTTACAATATTTGTAAAGTCGTTCTGCTGCTACAAGAACTTCATCAAAAGTCTCAGTATCTGCAATTGCGTCAATAATTTCCTTTTCTTCACCACTCTCAATAGGAATTTGAGTGTAGTTACCAATCTTGAATCGTAGATTTGCACGGTCTGCAAGATTCATCAGACTGATATCTTCATCCGCAACTTGGAAGAAATCTTGCTCTGCAAGTTCTTTATAACCATAAAAGAAAGTCTTGGATAGACCAGCATAACGACGCTTCATCAGTTTCTCAATACGAGCATCCTCAACAATGTTGACAAACTGAGGAGGAATCTTGACTTCCTTCAACCAGTTACGGTCAGGAGTGTAAAGTGCATGACCAACTTCATGACCAACAAGCATATCATATACAACGCTGCTTGCTCGCTCCCACATGGGAAGAGTCAGCACACGAGTATGAACATTAAACTGAGCCGTCTCTACTTTCTTGTGCTCAACCACCAGGTCTTCAGTAGCAAGCAGTTTGGCGAGTTGAGACTTGATTTCGTGATTGACTGCCATCTGATTTGTTTCGTATGAAAGTATTATACAAAAGAACCCCGCTGTTTAGGCGGGGTCATGTGACGCTTTTTGAACTGGCGAAGTGCTTCTCGCCGTGCTCGCATTGCTTGAGGTTTCAGTTTTCGTTTCTGTTCTTTCTTGGAATGGTGCTTCCAGTTTGGGACTTGCATTGTTCTTGGGTGTATCAAGACACCATAGTTGAAAAACCTTTTACTTTGTCGAAGCGTATGACACTTTCAAATTTGTCGTGCAGGTCTGACTTGTGAGAGATGACAAAGATATTAGCATCCTTAATCACATATCGAATGATCTTAAGAAATTCTTCCGTTCCGAATCCATCAAGTGATGAATCAAACACTTCATCCATAATCAGCAAGTTGGTGTTCACCGAATTCTTGAGTCGTGCAACTTCTCTCCAAGTAAAGAGGAGTGCAAGGTCAATTCTCATTTTCTCACCTTCACTAAAAGAAGAGTATGAGAAATGTTCATGAATTGGTGATTCAACAGTTTCATTGAATTCCCCATCAAGTTTAAAATTGATGTAGAAATCCATCATTTGAAGATAACGATTTACTTGCTGATTAATAAACGGAAGATATTTCTTAATGATCTTCGTTTTTACGCCATCGTCCTTGAGTAAGGAATAGGCAAAATCGTAATGTACGATTTCTTGTTTTTTGTCTGAGAGGTCTTCTATTGTCTTTTGGAGATTTTCTCGAAACTCTTCTAGTTTCTCATGTTCAGTATTTC
>Ga0213858_10001294_pt1 | contig 11917 bp, 15 predicted proteins | sample PICome_FD_160122 | JGI IMG/M metagenome (GOLD analysis project Ga0213858, IMG submission 160122) | Coastal seawater microbial communities near Pivers Island, North Carolina, United States - PICO245 | ecosystem: Environmental > Aquatic > Marine > Coastal | place: USA: North Carolina | collected... | reverse complement strand
AAAAGGTACTTGTGGTCCACCCATTACTATTTTACAATTAGGATATTTCTTTCTGACTGCTCGTGCTAACTCGCAAGTTATGTCCCAGTTCCACACGTATGTTGATAATGCTAAAATGTCAGGATTGACAATTTTCTTTAGATAGTCCTCTACGGATTCTCTTTCAAATAAAATTCCGCCTAGTTCCCAATCTGTTACCTGTGTCTTACAATATTCCCATACGTAACAAACGCTTAATGGTAAGAATGTTGCGTCAGCAATTAGATTGTTTATTTGTGTAAAATATACCTTTTTCAATGTTCATTTCCTTAATCTCTCTACTCTACACTATTGATATTTATACATAAATATGTTATAATTATTTATGAAAAATGTTAATATAGTATGTACGAGTAAACCTGGTGATGGCCTACTTCATTATAGTTATGAATATTGTTGTTTTCTCAACGATTTAGGTGTCAATGCAAAACTCATAATCATACCCAATAAAAAACATACAGAGCAAGATTATATAGACGCCATAAATGAGTGTTATATAAAATTTGAAAACATAATCTTTAACAACTATATGCCACGGTCAGATGATGTAACTTTGATTATGGGTAGAAGTATGTTGACACTTGCATACCTTGATTATAATAGTTATACTGAAGAACAAAAATTAACATTGCATAGTTTATTTGATGGTAAACTTATATCTGTATATTCAGAAAATCATGTTAAAGAATATCCTATCGCATTAAACTTTTACGAACCAGATAAAGTGATTGACTTATGCGACCACGAGGTATATGTAAACGGTGTAGGAGATCAGTTTGAAAAAATAATAAACTTTAGTATATACAAACCTGTAGTGGATAACATACAATTCAAATATCTATTTCTCGGTACTAACAAAATATATTATAGAGAAGTAGAAAAACATATAAAAAATTATTCATCACACGGTATCATAGCATACAAAGACAAGTATATAAATCAAAAATATAATCATTTATTTGTACCTGTTAAAAATTTACTAGGATTATTTGACACATATGTTTATACAAAACCTAATTTTGATCCTGCACCTAGAATAATACAAGAATGTAAATGGTTAGGAAAAGAAGTGATTTATTTAAGAGATAAATCTATTAAAGATGGTGGACCTGTGTATTGGAAAAGACCTGCAATATGTCTAACTAAAACAGATAAAATAGAACCTATACTAAAACATTTAAGATGAGCGATATAGCATTTTATAGAAGATCAAAGAAAGGTATAAACATTGACATAAGTAATAGGTGTCCATTAGAGTGTATGAGATGTCAAAGACAAACTAACTTTACACTTGAAGGCAGAAAAGTTTATGGTCGGGATGCTACGATGGATGAAATTAGAAAATTATCTGATTACTTTTCATCATTTAATTTCTGTGGTCAGTTATCTGATCCAGTACATCATCCTAAATTTGTTGAGATATTAGAGTACCTGTATAATAAAAATATACAAGTTACGGTGCATAATGCGTCTTCACAAAAACCTATGAAGTGGTATATAAAAGCATTTCAAGCACACCCTAAAGCAAAATGGATATTTGCAATAGATGGTTTGCCTGAAGAAAGTAACATGTATCGTATCAACCAAGATGGTAAAAAGTTATTTGAGGTAGCAAAAGAGGCAAAGAAACATTTAAAACAAACACCATCATGGCAGTTTATAGTGTTTAGTTACAATGAACATAATTTAGAAAAGGCAAAACAAATGGCAATAGATGAGGGTTTAATGTTTATAGTATTACACTCGTCAAGGTGGATGGGAGAAGATGACCCATTAAGACCTAAATCAAAAGAATATAATTTAGGATATAAAGGGTACGTAAGACCAGATGTCAGATAAAAAAGATAAACTAGAAGGCAAATTTGTTGCTCAATGTATGAATGGTAAAATGCAAATGGCTATGAGTAATAGAGGTCATCTATTACCTTGTTGTTGGTGCGACCAAGAATGGACATTAAGTACACCTTTATTTCAAAAAATGTTAAAAGTAAGTAAAGTAAGTGAGGCAAAAAACATAGATGAAATAGTATTGTCAGATGAGTGGAGAGAGTTTGAACAAATAATGAAAGACGGTGAGGCAGGCGATCATAGTAGAGTGCCTAAAAATTGTCTGTATCATTGTTTAATTAGACCAAATGATAACATAAAAATAGAACATCATATAGATGAAAAAGGTAAATCAATAGTAAAGAATAAAGTATGAAGAAACTTATAGTAAGTGGTTGTAGTTGGGGTGATCCTAATTTTATGTCCATGTTTCATCCTGGTATGGATTGCAGTTGGCCTAAATGGCCTGAAATATTAGCAGAGATGATGAATTTAGAACCAATGAATCTTTGCATGTCAGGAATGGGACAAGAATATATCTATAGTACTATATCAGACACACTATCAGAAATTGATATTAATGAAGTCGGTTATGTTATAGCTGCATGGACATCAGCACCAAGACGTGATTATGAAAAAACAGATATGTGGAGAGGTGCAAAATTCAAAGATATTAAAAACGTGAAAAAAATTAAAAGATGGCACAACAATAGAACAGACTCAAAAGGTGATATACAATACTGGGTTAGAAAAAGTATAAGATACCAATATGCGTTTCAAAATTTAATGGAACAATATAAAACTAAAGTTGCCGATCAGGCACTTTTTTACAAACATGTTCAAATGATAAGTTTAATTAAAGGCCATATTTGGGAAGTAATAAACAATATAGATTATTCAGATTATGAAAATGATTTACAAATGAAACTAGATAAGTTTCAACAATTTGCAGAATTGCAAAAATATGGAAGAGAATTTGTACGTGATATGCTTACAGAAGCATATATAGACACTTTGAAAAAAAGTAAATATCAATTTAATGAAAATTTTTTAGGTTGGCCTACAGATAAATCACTAGGTGGATATATGATTGAACAATATTTAACAGATGAATATAGAATATCTGAAAATGATAGACACCCTAATGCAGTAGGACAACAGAAAATAGCGGAGTTAATGTATGAAAAAATATCTAATAGTTAGTGGTGATAGTAATACAGCTAATGACTTTTCGTCCGCAAGTCATCCTGATATGGATTTTAGTTACAAGAAGTGGCCTGAATTATTAGCAGAAAACCTAGGCATGAAATGTATTAATTTAGCACGTTGTGGTGCTGGTAATGAATATATCTATACATCTTTAAGAGATCAAATAGTAAAGATAAAAGATAAAAATGAAATTGGTTTAGTTATTGCTGCTTGGACACAAGCCACAAGAAAAGATTACAAAGAAGGACAAAATTGGACATCATTAAGAATTGATCCTCATGGCAATCTACCATTTTGGGTTGAAAAGTCTTTAGGACATTATTTAAATTTTCAAATACTATGTGAAAGATATAATTTGACTTATACTCAATTTCAAATGATAGAACTTTATGAGCATTACTTATATGGTTTGTTTCCAAGTCAAACAGATGTTGAAGAAGGAAAAAATCCTTACGTACAAACTGAATATCCAGGAGATCAAAATAAGGATGAGTTACGTATATTTCGCTTTATAAATGAATATGAAAAAATGTTAGATACTTCTAAAATTATGGGATGGCCTTTAACACGTAAAAAATCAGGATGGAATTTTAAATATCAATCTGATATATGGAAAAATCCAAACTCACCAAGGAGAATATCCGCAATTGACGACCATCCAAATAAACTAGGACATATAGCTGTTAACAATAAAATAAATAAGTTATTACAAGATTATAAAATAATAAATTTAGAAAATGGTCATTTTGTAAGGGGTAAAAATAATGGATAGTTGGCATAAAGATTATATAGCAAACAAAGATGAATACTTAAAACTTTTTGATAATGTTATGCAAAAAGAAAATGAAAGAAACGTTGAGTTTTTAGAAAAGAAAATACAAAAACTTATCAATAGAAAATATGTTGTTGCTTGTGCTAGTGGTACAGACGCTTTACAATATGCACTTATGTGCTATGCAATAAAACCTGGCGATGAAGTGTTAGTTACAAACTTCTCATGGATATCTTCAGCGTCATGTGTAGCAATGAATGGTGCAACAACCGTATTTTGTGATGTTGATCCAAAAACAAATCATATGTCAATTGATAGTATTAAACGTATGTATTCAGACAAAACAAAAGCAATTGTATATCCTCATTTATTTGGTAATATATCTGACATGACAGAAATACAAAACTTTTGTAAAGAAAAAAACATCCCACTCATAGAGGACGCTTGTCAATCATTTGGTGCAAGTAGAAATGGTCAATATGCAGGTACATTTGGCGATATTGCAACATTAAGTTTCAATGCAAATAAACCTGTTGCAGGTATATCAGGTGGTGGTGCTATTTTACTAGATGGTAAACAACAAGCAGAATTTTTAAGAAAAGTAAGAAGACACGGCAACGGTGATGTATTAGGATATAACTCAAAAATGTTAGCAATCAACGCTGAGTTTATAAGTCATAGAATGGACAAAATGCACGAATGGCAAGATAAACGTTTTAGAATTGCAAAACGTTATACTAACAATCTAAAAAATCTACCTGTAATTATACCACATGTTGATGAGGTTGTAAATCATTGTTATCACAAATATGTCATAAGATTAGAGAACAAAGAAACAAGAGATTTACTAAAGGAAAGACTTAACGCTAATGTACATTATCCTAAACCTATATCAGAAAACCCTTTGTATAAAACTCATATACATAGAAAAGATAATTGCTTGAATTCCAAGTTAATATGTGATACAATATTAACATTGCCTATTCATCCATATTTAACAGATGATGAGGTGGATAATACATGTAATATTATAATGTCAACAATATGAACGAAATAATTATAAGCCCAAATGTCACTAGTTTTTGTTATGTAGATGATAACAATAATATGATTGATATAACAGACAAGATACCTCAAAGGTTGCTTAAATTTGTTAAGAGATCAAAGTATCTATTTGGTGATGATATGGTTTTAGATAGATCACTATTAGAAAAAGATAATGAAGATATTTACGAGTATCTTATAGAGAAGGCTTATGAAACAGAGGACTTTTTATATCAACCAACAAGATTTAAAACACTTGCAAAAGAAAAACTATTGATAGCATTTAATAAATTATTTTTTGATAAGTTTGATAATAGATGAAAACATTAAAAGAAATACAACAAAATTATTTAGCCATAGATTTTTTTATGTCTATGTCTTGTAATAAAGATTGTCATTATTGTACATCTTACACTTTAGAGATGAGAAATTTGACGGTTGACCTTGACTTTCTAAAACAAACATTGCATTATTTAAGAAATTATAAAATACGTGTTTGTTTACTAGGTGGTGAACCTGGTCTAATAAAAAATTTAGATGATGTTATCGCTGAAGTTAAAAAGAATCCTAATCACGTATGTTCAGTATTATCAAACTCCTTTGTACGTAAAAGATATCCACATATACTAAAAGATCCTGAAATACTTTATGTTGAACATAACATATTAGATTTTTATGAAGATGGTATTAAAAAACTAGGTAATTTAGATAAGTTAGCACCTTATGGTTTCATACAACCAAATGATTATAACAATTACAATCTATGTGTAAAAACACCTAATTACTTTAAATACAAAGATAAGTTTCCTGAAGAAATGAAAATGTTAAATCATAAAAATACAATGTGGAAATCATTTAATGGTAGAACACCTAATAAAGATGATGTTACAGCAGTACACGAACAGGCTGCAGAAATAGATCGTAAGATGTGTGCAGCTTTTCCTATGGTGCCTGTTATAGATTTTGAGAAAAGGCATATAGTACATTGTAGTAAAAAGTTTGCTAACAATCCTATTGTTTCAAGGAGCTTTGAAATCACACAAGAAAATATAGACAAGATGATGAATTTTAGATTATTTAAATATGAGAATTATTGTAAAACATGTATGGAATGGGTTGAACCTAAAGGTCATTTTCCTTTATCAAAATATGCGAGTGTACTAAATGGATAAAATATTTGCAGTTGCTTTAAATCTACACGACCACAATACGTATGATGGTGTGTATCATAATCAAAGAGAAAGAGAAACTAGATTTAAACATAATCTACCATATCACGCTGAGGCGTATGCTCATCAATCAGATATACTTAACGTAAGTGATTATAGATTAAATGATGAGTTTACTGAACAATACTTTAAAAAACCAGATGACGCCATACTAGCATTTACATATACGTTTGGTGGTATTAGAAAATCAAAAGAAGAATTGTGGAGTACAATATTAAAAGGACATGATGAGATATTTAATTATAATCCTAAAAAACTATGGGATCATTATTACAAAGATGATGTTTACTTTATAGATCACCATCAATCACATGCTGTTTATGCACTTAACAATTCAGGTTTTAAACAATCAGATATTCTAGCAATAGATGGTATAGGTTCTAAATTTAGATGTGTCTTTTTTGATAAAGATGAAAACTTAATTGATCTATCAGATAAGTTACCTATCGGTTGGTTGTGGAATCATATGTCAGGTCTTACAGGTTTTGGTACATTAGGTGCAAGTAAACTTATGGGTAAAGTAGGATATGGCAAGTTTAGTAGATATTATTATACGTGTTTTGAAGTTATACTTGATGGTCCTATTACTGAAAAGAAACAAGAACACTTTAAACAAATAGATGTAGATACACACGGCATAGATGATTTAGCATACACACTACAAAGATTTACTTTAGATAAAATAAAAGAACATGTATATCCATTAAAGACTTGTGATAACTTATGTATTGCAGGTGGCGTTGCTTACAATGGTTATATGAATGAAGAATTTACTAAACATTATAAAAATGTATTTGTACCACCTGCTGTTGGTGATGAAGGACAAGCCATTGGTGCATATATGCACGCCGATTGTGTTATCAATAATAATATACACAAATCAGAATTATATGCTGGTAAAGAGTATGATTATATAGGTGAAGAAAAAGTAGATTACAAAGAAGTGGCACAAGCGATAGCAGATGGTGCTATTATAGGTTGGTTTCAAGGTAAATCAGAAAGTGGTAATCGTGCATTAGGTAATAGATCAATACTTGCAGACCCACGTAATCCTAATATAAAAAATATTATTAATCATACTATAAAAATGAGAGAAGACTTTAGACCTTTTGCACCTGTAGTATTAGAAGAATACTACAAAGAATATTTTGATACAAGAGGTGGTCCTAGTCCTTACATGTCTAGGATATGTAAAGTAAAAACTGATAAAGTACCAGGCATTACACACGTTGACAATACGGCTAGAATACAGACTATAAATAGGAATGATAATGAAAAGTTTTATGATATAGTAAATGAATTTTATAAGATAACAGGCATACCCATGTTATTGAATACAAGTTTTAATTGTCAGGAACCTATTGTTGAAACGCCACAACATGCAATTAGAACATTTAAGAGAACGGCGTTAGATATGTTAGTTATAGGAGATTGGGTAATAAGAAAATGAAACACTACGATTTATTAAAAGACAAACGAAGACACGTTATTCGGTACAAAAAAGATATTCCACCAAAAGAAATAATAGATAACGCTTTAGAAAAGGCATTAAGAACAACATCATCTAAAAACAATATGTTTGCATATAGAATAAATGTATATGGTCCTGAACAACAAGAATGGAAAGAAAAGATATGGACTCTATCTAATAGAAATCATATACAAGTTGACAAAGACACAAATGCTCTAGGTTTATCTAAAGTAACACATGACGCAGAAAAGCATCCTAATCCAAACTACAATCATGTAAGAACTAATCCATATTTGTTTGCATTTCATAGCAGAGTTGTACATAAACCAAATAAGTTTTACCAAGAACAGATAGACAATGGTAGTCATACAGCAGATGAGCAGTATCCAGAATATGTAGAAAAAATTATAGATCATATTGCTTTAGAAGTAGGAATGTTTGCAACAAATTTATCAAGTTATTTACTAGAAGAAGGATTAGACGTATCGTACAATATATGTTTTATAAGAGATGTAAAACAATGGCATGATTTAGGTTTTAGTTGGGTAAAAAGAAGACCTATATTAATGATGAGTTGTGGTTACGCTGAACAAACAAGACAACAATGGTTAGCAAGAAGAGGTAAGTTAGGACTTGATACATGTCCACCTTTATCAGATATAGTGAGTTGGGTTAAATGATAGAAAGAGATCAGTTACAATTTTTAAAAAATATATTAAGTTTACATAACAATCATATAGATTATAATTTATTAGAAAAAATAATTTATACTATTAAAGAAGAACCTGATTTAGAACATAATATACTAGACTCTTTTAGTAGTCCTCAATTAAATGCAAAGATGAATATTGTAAATCATTGTGATAAACTTGGTTTAATAACAGATCAAACTGAAATAACAATATTCGGTTGTTGGTATGGCAGTATTCTAGTACCTGAATTAGCACCTAGAGTAAAGAAGATTACAGCAATAGATATGGATGATAGAGTTATAAAAATCGCTAAAAACAAATTGTTTTATAACTATGAAAATGTAAACTTTATATCAGATGACATATTTAAAGATTTTAGAACCGAATATGAAAATACTGATTTGTTTATTAATACTTCTTGTGAGCATATGCGGCCTATGTCTGAATGGGGACCTATAGGACCTAAATCACTATATTTTAATTCAAAATTTGGTGTGCCTGTTACACGTAAAGTACCATGGTGGACGAGAATGAAAAAGACAGCACACTTTGCCTTTCAATCAAATGACATGTTTAATATAGACACACATATAAATTGTGTAAACAATGCCGATGAATTTAAAACACAATTACCTACAAACACCGAAGTGCTTGTTGAAGATGAGATCAATGATGAAAGAGGAACAAGATTTACATTAATAGGAAAGATATTATGAAAAGAGTAATTTTTAGTTTGTATATTGATATACCTTCAAAAGATATTGATATTTTTGATAAAAACATTTTAAAAACAGGTGATACACCTATGAACATAAGAACAAAGGAACAATTTGCAAAACATTATGGTGATCTATGTGCTTGTAAACAAATCTATGCTGACGCCATTGGTGCTGATTTTATTTTATATGAATATGATACAAACTTTTCATTATGGTCAGAAAAAATGAAACATGAATATCCATACCTTACAATGTACAACATAATAAATTTCTATAAAATACATTTAATGTATGAACTAGCTATGAAGTATGATGAAATATTATTTTTAGATTTTGACGTTGTACCTATGAAGAATGAAAACTTTTTTGAGGCGTGGGACTTAACAAAAGGTATTGCTGTACTAAACAATAATAATAAAATCACAAAAATAGAATCTGTTACAGATAAATCACAAACAATAAGAAGTCCATCATCAAAATATTATAACGCTCAGGCAATGTTGTTAGAAAAAGGATTAAGTCCTAGAAATGATGTTATTAATACAGGTATTGTAGGTATTAACAAAGATCATTTAGTAAAACTAAATTACTTTGGAAACTTTAAAGATGATTTAGCTATGATGTCTGAATTGAAAAATGATAGTGACATATTTCCTGAAAAGATATTGCAATATTTTGGTTGGGATAACGAAACATTATTTTCAGTTAAAATAGAAGAAAACAAAGTGCCAGTACAATGGTTAGATGATAAGTGGCATTATTTTTTATATACTCAAGGTTTTATACCTGAAAAAACTATACTTTGCCACACTATCAATAAAGACTTTGACCTTGTGTGGAGAAGACTTAATGCTTAAAATATGTACGGTATACTTTGATGGTTTTTACACACCCGATTACGTTAAAAGACTACATGATAGTTTACGTAAACACTCATCAATAGACTTTGAGTTTGTATGTTTAAGTGATACAGATGTCAAAGCAGATGTAGTCCTACCTTATAATCATAATAGTAATATAGTAAAACATTGGCATAAACTAAAATTCTTTAGTCCTCAATTTGCATATCAGAATCCAGGTGATGATATAATCATTATGGATATAGATCAACTCATAGTAAGTAACATAGATGATTTGCTAGGTCATCCTGTATCAGATAATGAATTAGTAACATATGGTCAATGGTGGGAAAACAAACTAGGTATTAATGGTGGTTTTTATAAGTTTAAATCAGGTAGTTTAAAGTTTGTATGGGATGACTTTGCAATCAATCCTGAATATTGGCAACTACATTTCTACGAGAATGGTACCGTTCATAAAAAATATTATGGCGAACAAAACTATGTAAAGTGGAAGATATTGGAACATAAAGCAAAACTAACTAAAACACCTAGTGAATGGATTGCGAAATATACAGATGACTACAATGAAAATTTAAAACTAAATCAAATTTATATGCAAAAGTTTGATACCGACTTTATGATATTAGATAAAGAAGTAAACGAGAAATTAAAAGTAGTACACTTTACAGGTGTAGGAAGAAAGATAAATGAGAATTATTTGTTGTAGATTTGGTAATAAGTTTACTCAATGGCATGTTGATAACTTAAAACATATGATAGATGAATACTCTGGTCTAAAATATGATAGTTTTGAAGTTATAGAAGATGATCTATATGGCAACTGGTTTAACAAGTTTCAAATGTATGATAGATTTAGAGATGGTGAAAACCTGTATTTTGATTTAGATATGGTAATATATGACAAGTTACCTAATCTAGTAAGAAAAGATTTTACGTTATTAGATGATACGTGGTGGAGAGAACCTGCTCACACACCTTTAAACTCATCTATAGTATCATGGACTGGTGATGTATCTTATATATGGGATAAGTTTAAAGAACAAGACTCTTTCTACGTGGATACCTACACTAAAGGTAGTGATGAATGGTACTATAAATTCATTGACTATAAGACGTATGAAAGAGTTTGTCCTTCAATTAAAGACTATATGTACAACAAACCTCCACAATTTAGTATATGTACATTAGGTCAAATGCAACATATTATGGAAGAAGGTTGGACTGGTTGGTATACAGACTATTTTTTAAGATAGTATCTCACAAGCAGTTGCTATAATTTCTCTTTTAGTTTTTGATTGTCTTAACTTTTTCTTTAATTCTTCTTTTTTAGAATCCTTGATTGCGTCTAACTCAAATATTGCAAGTTTTAAAGCAAAAACGTGATCTAAATTTTCTTCATCACCAAAGATAGCTTCTACTACTCTAGGATAAAATTTAGTATCAATCTTATTTGAGTCCATTATTAGACCGTCTTTTTTTGCAATTTGTAAAACCATATCTTCAAAGCCTTTTCTTTCTTGTTGCTTTCTTTGATACGTTGCCTCATGCAATTGATCTACACTCATAACAGATTGTAGCGCTTGAAACTTAACATCTTTTTCATCAAAAGGAATGTAATATGGTATTGTTTTTGTCTTTTCTTCGTTAGTCATTAATATCTCAATGTTTTGTCTTTCATTGTCAATAAAATGAGCTGTTAAAAAATGTTCTTTTAAATATTCTTCAGTTATCATTTCTGTTCTCCTTAATATAGTCATATAAATTAATTTTAGGTGACCAACCTATTTTATTTAGTAGTGTATTATCAGCAAGGTTATCTAATCTCTCGGTTTGTTCTCCCACAACACGTTCACAATCAATACCAAAGTATTCAATTAATTCTACGAGATTATTTGTAGTACCAGAACCTATATCTGTTACACCTCTTAAATTTGATTTCATCAAAGTATCTATCGCTCTCACTAAATCGTCAACGTGTATAAAATCTCTACTATGATTTGTGTTGATATAAGGAACATCATTTCTTAATATTCTAGGTATCAACATTGTTTC
>Ga0213858_10001290_pt1 | contig 11924 bp, 4 predicted proteins | sample PICome_FD_160122 | JGI IMG/M metagenome (GOLD analysis project Ga0213858, IMG submission 160122) | Coastal seawater microbial communities near Pivers Island, North Carolina, United States - PICO245 | ecosystem: Environmental > Aquatic > Marine > Coastal | place: USA: North Carolina | collected... | reverse complement strand
TAAGCTCGTCGATGTTCTTGTCTTGCTTGAACTTATCGAATGCAGCATCACGCGCCTCTCGGCTCTCTGAGGATGTAAGCGGTTCTACATCTGCATTCTTCTTCTTGGGCTGCGACTTTATGCCAATACGTTTAAGTGCGTCCTCGGCAGTACGGTACACGCGGTTCTTGCGGGGTAGGTAAAAAAGCTCCTCACCCTTTCTGGCGCGGCTCTCATACTTGGGTACGCCAGTAATAAATTCGCCGCCAGCGGCGGAGAATTTGTAAACAGTCTTTGCGTTCTCGCCCTCTTTCTTCGCGAGAAGGCGTAGCGTCTCCCTTGTAATACTGGCGTCGTTAAACTTATCCTTGGCGCTGATGACAGAGTAGCCATCGCCAATGTCGTAACCTTGGCGCAACATGACGGGCGGCTTGCCCTCGACCTTTTCGCCTTTTTCCAGCGTATCCATAGCCTTTTGCGTGGAACCGCCGACACGCTTGCCAGAAGCTTTGCCCTTTGGGTTGACGAGGTCGCCCTCCATTTGGAGGAATTTCTTTCTGAGATCAGCAACTTCTTTAGCGTCGATGTCGAACTTGCCTGCGCCCTCGACTTCGCCGTGCATCTTGAAAAGCTGCTTCATGTAGCGACCGACGGGGCCGTCGATCTCGCCCGACTTCACCATCTGGTCAACGAGGCCGCTGATGTTGTTCAAGAAGTCTGTCGAACCACGCGCAAGATCGAGTAGCTCCTGATACTTCTGGATGGCGATGTCAAAGTTTTCAAGGTCAGCGCCTTCGCCTTCGCCTGCATCAACGACTTCTGGCTCTGGTGTTTCGTCTTTTGGCGCGACTACGACCTCATCCTCGGTCACTGGCTCTGGCTCAGTGATCTTTTCCTTTGCCTCTTTCCCCTTCTTGCCGCCCAATAAAATGTCGTACGCGCTTCTTTTGAGTTTGTTGCCTGCGGTAAGCTCGATTGTTCCAGCCTCGATCTGGCGGTCAAGCTCCGTACGCAAGGCGTCGCCTTCAAGACCCAGAAGCTCACCTAAACGTTCTTCTTGGTTAGCCTGAAACTTCCAAGTTGACGTGGGTGTTTCCGCAGCAGTTTGCGTACCCTCTGTATTTGCTGGGGTTTCTTCGGCTGCGTCCACCTGGGGAGTTTCTTGAGGTTCCTCTGCTGGGGGTTGCGTACCTTGCGTACCGTCTTCCGCCTCTTCGGTTGGAACCCGTGGTTCGGGTGGCTCGGCAGGGTCCGTGTCCGTACGCAAATCTTCCGTCAGGCGTAATGGACCTTCCTCCGCATCCGTACGCATTTCAGGAGTGAGTACGAGAGGGCGCTGTGTCTCAAGCTCATCCGCCGTCATGCTCAACATGCGAGATCGTTCGGCAATCAGTTCGTCGAACTCCCTCTTGAGTTCGGCATTGGGCGTGCCTTGGGTCACGGAAACTTGGTACTGCTCTGCTATCGCATCAGCACGCATGTCGAGGTCGTCAACCTGCTGGGCAATCGCTTGTATCTTGCGGTCTTCAAGGTCAAGCTCGGCGCTTGAGTTGTTGATGATTGCAAGCTCGGCTTCGTCAGCGCCGACAGTAGCGTTTTGCAGGGCCGTACGTTCGCGCATGATTGCGTTGCGTTCGGCTTGCAGTGATGCGCCAAGCGTGGTCTTGTCCCAATCGCCCAAGGAGCCAACGGCCTTGCCAAGTTCGCCGCGTTCAAGTGCGATGCCGCCCTTGCCAAGCAGCAAGCCTGCTGCACCTGACACGGTTGCGTCGATGGCTGCGGAAGCTGCTACGCGTCCGACACTAAAGTCTTCAGACACGCCTTGCTGTATCTCGCGGCCTTGCTGGAGCGTGTCAAAACCTGCGCCGATTGCGCCGCCCATCGCTGTATCACGCAAGGCACCTGACTTGAGGCCAGCAGATGCAGCTTGCTGCTTCGCTTGCGCCATTGTCTTACCTGCTGCGCGTGCAATGTCGTATGTTGTCTTGGCTTTCTTTGCGCCGCCTGCGTACGGGATCAGGTTTACAGGGTCAGCTAAACCGCCGACACCGTAGTCAATGACCTTTTCTACAACGCCGCCGCGTGACGGGGCTTGCTGCCAAAGCTTGCTTAAACGCGAGAGGCGCTTCTTGCCTTCTTCGCCTTCCATCGCGTAATTTAAGGCGTCTATACCTGCGAACAGAGTGTTTACATCAGCCCAGCGCCTGTCTTCGTAAAACTCATCCCACATATCGCTGGTGTTTGCGAACGTCTGTCCTTGCGCCGCGTAATACTGGCGCACGTCAGATATTGCTTGCGGGTCTGCAAGTAAATCTGAGCCATATTTGCTGAGATAATCTTCTTTCTTGCCCTCTCTCAAATCGGCAAGACTAAAATTTCCAGAACGGATCAATTCTGCTTTGGTAGCCATCGAGGTACTCCATTTAACCTGATGTACGCAGATTAAATGGAGCCAGCGATTTTATCGTCCCTACGGTGTATAGTTGTAGTCTTCGTCGATGCCCAGTTTGTCGCGGATTTCAGCCATGACCTCCTCCACTTTTTTATTGTTCGACACGGAAAATGCTGAGTACGGCGATGAGATAGCAGCGGCTGATGAAGTGCCAACGGGAGCAAACATAGTTCCCCGTTCGGGAGAAACGGTTCTCGCAATATTGCGTATTTTCTCTTCCAATTCTGCGGGTTGTAAGGAGTTTAGTTCGTAGCTGAGTTCCTGCGTCAAAAGATTTTGCACAAGTTGCGCTGCGTCTGTGTTGCCCTTCAACAAATTCTTTTTATGCGTATCTAAAAGCTTTGTGCGAAGGGCTTGGTACTGTTGTCGCGCCTGCGTGTCCGCCTCAATCAGTATATCAATCTTACGAGTGATCTCTGCGTCCACTATTTTAGCGGCTTCTACTTTATTGCGGAACTCGCTTGTAAGCTCGTTTTGTCGATTGCCAAAGCCGAATTGATCCTCGCCAGCTTCCCGCATGAGTATCGAAGCTTTTTTCAGGTTTTCTCCAAAATCTTTTGTTGCCTCATGTATCTTTTCAACTTCCCTGTCGATGTATGTGTGGTCGCCCAAAACATCTAACATTTGAGGCAAGCTTCCGTATAAATCATTCTGGTAATCTTCTGCAATCTTTTCGTACGGCTTAATAGCTTCGACGACCATATTAGATACATTCATATCAACGTCGTTCGGGTCTGAGGAGAAGTATTGCGCCATTGCGTTGTTGAGCGTGAGTACATTTTTATCAAGCTCGAAGTTGTACGCTTCAAATTCTGCTCGCCTGTTTTTTGCAAACTCAATCTTAAAGTCGCCAAATTTACCAGTGCGATAAACTTCAGAAACACTTCTCACGCCCATGTTCTTTAGGGTATCAATGAAAGATTTCGCTTCAACGTCCCTGCCGCCGCTGCTTGCGTAACGCGCTCTCATCATCTCGTCTACTGCCTGCATGACATCATTGTTGGATATAGCGGCAGGGCCACCATCAATACCCCTGTCAGCACGAGCAATTTGTAGAGACGTTTGAACAAGTTGTTCGTAAACACCGTCTTCACTGAGGCTTACGCCAATTTGATCAACGACGCTTGGAAGCTTTTCAATACTTGAGGATATTTCTTGGGCCACGCTTTCGTCCACAGAACCTTCAAAAATATCGCTGTATTGCTTCATCACGTCTGCCACCGCTTCGGGAGTGACGCTTCTGTTTCTTTCGGCCTCGTTAAAGTTGTTGATGAACTCACTTTGAAGGCGTTTGTTTTCGTTTAGAATATCTACCTTGGTATCGCTTTCGTAGTCAGCGACGGAACGCCTTACAATCTCATCAACCATGTCTGGATCGGTGACACCTTTCTCCAGCGCCAAACGCTCCGCTCTTTTGGCAACTTCCGCCTCGCTACCTGCCAGCGTATTGGTTTTTAACTCTTCGTTGATTTGATCAACGACATCATCTCTTGCTTGTCCTTTAGCGGTCTGACGATTTGTCTCAGCGGTCGAAAAGGCCGTTGAGACAACTTCAAGCTTGGAAAGCTCGTCCGCTTCCGCTTCATTGAGGTGTGGATACAACTTGGGTATTGTTTGCACTTGAGCGGCAAAAGCATTTGGATCATCGCTTTTTGCAGCAGCTATGAGGCTTTGCGTAGCTGCTTCTACCTGCGCTCTTTTGGCATCCTCCTGTATTGCTTGAGCATCCTCTCGTGCTTTCTTGACTTGCGCTGCAAACACTTCGGGCAAGCCTGCCCCTATATCAGAAATTTTGTCGATAGATGCTCCAGACGTTTTCCAGTTTGAAACCTCACGCTCTAAGTCGGCTTCTACCTGTGGAACGTTTGTCTGGTACGCGATTGAGTTTGCCAAGGTTTTTGCAAAATCACCCTTGAACATGCCGCTATCTTTAAAAAGCTCCTCCATTGCCGCGATGCCAGCTTCAGTATCACCAGAACGCATGGCTGGTGCTAATATGTTTTTTGCTGCATCTCCGAGTATAGAAGTCTGTTGTTGTAATATACTATACCGATGACTTTCACCCGCACGCTTTTCAGCCGCAGCCAAACGCGCTTCTCGCGCTGCTCTGAGCCTGCGTTCTTCTTCCTCATCTGCAAGTACGGCTTGGCGGCGCTTGTAGTTTGTCTCCATTGTGGAGCGTGAGGGGAGCATCTCGCGAAAGTATTTGTTGTTGCCAGCAAGACTTTCTGCGTACTTCTCTCGATCCTCGACGGTGGCATCGGGGTTATTGCGTACGAAGTCGCTGTAGAGGCGTGCGTTGTCCGCTCGCTGCGCTCTCTTTCTTTCGCGCCCTTGGTTCAGGCCAGAACGGTATGCTCCAAAGTTTATCATGCGTACCTCACACGTTTATATCACTGAGCCAATCACCAAAGCCTGCTGCGTTAGCATCGGCTAACTTGTTTGCATTGGCTGCTGAAGTGGATAGGGCGTCCATTGTGCCAGATGTATTGATGGCTGCTGAACCACTCGCTGTGAACTCGTACGGCGCAAGCGTCATGTCGACAATCTTACTGATGTAGTCAGTAGCTACCCCGCTTTCTGTAGAGGCTGCCTCAAGACCGCGTATAAAGTCACTGTACGCAGTGTCGTCTTCCAGCCCCTGCAATGCGCCAAGCTCGGTGATTGCGTTCATCCCAATATTGTTGAGGTCAGTCGCCATGCCAGCGCCGTACTTACCGCCGCCAAGAAGCTGGTTAAGCTGCGTTTCGCTAATGCCGTACTTATCAGCAAGAAGGGTACGTGCCATGTTGCGGTCTGCGTTCGTGATGTTCTGCTCGTTGGACGCAGTGGTTTGCAGGCCGCCAATGTATGTTTGCGCATCGTTGAGGGAGGCAAGTAAGTCTGCATCTGCTTGCTGCTTCGCCATGTCAGCCATTGATCGTTGCATCTGTACGGCAAGCGTAGAGTTTTCCATGCCTGCTGGCAGGTTTGCAACTGCGCGTGCGTATGTTTCATCCATCGTGCGCTGGGAGTTGCGTGATCGTATGTCATAGAACGTTTGCGCAATCTCGTCAGTCATCTGCGCGTAGTCCATGCCGCCCTTGCTGTCTGCGATAGCGGCAGCGTCGGCTGCGTACACTTCTTCGCCTGCGCGACCAAAGGCCGTTGAAACGTATTCCCTGAATGCGTCTTCGAGGTCGATGTAGCGATCTTTGTCGACCTGCTCCATCCCTTCGACGGTTGATTTATTTGACGCGTCTTGTTCTGAGCGGGCAGTCGCAAAGCGTTCCGTGAACGTGTCGATCAGTTCAGGCGTGATTTGTCCGAAGCTTCCGTACTCTTCGAGCAGGCGCTTCATGTTATCGCGTATGGTTTCGCCACCCTCGGCAAAGAGCCCGTATATTTGGTTCTCTCGCGCTATTTGTTCGGCTGTGTATTGCGAAAAGTCTTTGTCCGCGTCGGCGGCTCTTTGGCTGCTGTCGTAAAGGCTGTACAGACCGACAAGTCCCTCGATTACATCGAGGGGATTATCAGTCGCATAATTTGTTAAAGTGTCCCACAGGCTCATGTCTTATTCCTCAGAAGGTTATGATGTCGCCAAACCCCTGTCGGCGTTGCGTTCGGAATGGGTCGGTGAGGGTCATGTTTGATATTGGCACGTCGATGTAACGCATTTCGCCAGTGTCCCTGTCTTTAACAAGGCGGCGCTGGGAGAGACCCTGCGAGGCAGGCGGTCTTCTGCTGCGTATGCTGTCTGTTGCCATTGGTGTGTCGACCCCAAATCTGGAGAGGGGTTTGTACGAACTCGTACCCATGAACTCTTGTATGATCTGGCGTATATCTTCGCGTGTCAGCGCGGTGCTTTCCACAAAGTCGTCGCTCAGATTTTCCTCGATCTCTTCTGCGTCTGACTTATAAGTTTCTTCGTATCCCAAGAGCGTGCCATCGTCGTCATAGATGATACCGTCCTCGACGTAATATCCTGTATCCATGCGTTCGATTTCTTCGGCAGTCATCCCTGTAGGTATGAAATCTCCAGCATCGTTAAGGGTGCCGATCTCGTTGCCGTCCGCATCGAGTACGCTATTCCCCTGTACGGTTCCTGTAATTGTTGATCCGTCGGACATCGTGATTGTGATTGGCTGCGCGACTGCGTTTGCAGACTGTTCGTTTGGCGTGAAGGTTCCGTTCGCGTACGTGCCAATAATATTTCCGTCGACCACAACGTTGTTGCCGTCCAGCGTACCTGTCGTCGTTGTGCCATCAGGCAGCGTGACTGTGATGGATTGTGCGCCTGTTTCGCCAGCCTCTACGCCTGTCGGCGTGAACACGCCGTTATCGTACGTTCCGATGACGCTGCCATCTACGACCACATTGTTGCCGTCAAGAGTTCCAGTAACGTTTTCGCCGTTGTAGTTGACTGTTACAGATGTCGCGGCGGTGCTGTCGGATGTAACACCTGTTGGCGTAAATACGCCATTCGAGTAAGTGCCGATGACGTTTCCGTTATAAACGACGTTATTGCCATTCAGAATGCCCGTAACGCTTTCGCCGTTGTAATTTACGGTAATGGAAGTGTCGGCTGTGGTATCTGATGTAACCGACGATGGCGTAAACGTTTGGCTCGCACTGTCGTAGGAGCCTATCAAGTTGCCGTAGGCGTCAGTCACATTGTTGCCGCTTGAAATAAACCCAACCAAATTATTGTCAGCATCGTAGACCGCTTGAGGGCCAGATGTACTTGCTGTGAGATTTGACGGAGTGAATTCGCCATTTGCGTACGTGCCAAGCACGTTGCCATCAGCGTCGGTTACTTGTCCGTTCGCGCTGAGTATCCCCGTTTGAATTTTCCCGTCCATTGGGAACTCGATTGTTTGATCTGCGGTCTGACCCGCCTGCAATCCCGTTGGCGTAAATGTACCTGTGGACGCGTCGTACGTTCCGACTGTCTGCCTTGCTGCATTTAAAACGGCTCCGTTTTGTAGAAGCGTGCCTGTCAAAATTTGACCGTCTTTTACATACTGTATGGATTGTTGTAAACTTTGAGCCGTTACGTTTGATGGCGTAAACTTACCGTTTGCGTACGTGCCAAGCACAGTTCCATCTGTGCTTGTGACTGTGCCATCGTCATTCAGGATCGCGTTTGTTTGCGTACCGTCGGTGTTTGTGATTGTGATTGACTGATTGGCGGCGTCGGCGCTCAAGGAGGTTGGTGTGAACGTGCTTGTTTCAAAGTCGAACGATCCGAGTACGTTGCCCTGTGCGTCAGAAACTTGACCACCTTCGTTTGTAAAGCCGATGTCATTTCCGTCGCTGTCAACGATGCGCTGGAATGCAGAAGTTGCAAAGATGTTTTGAGGTGTAAACTCGTTTGCGGCGAAGTCGTACGTGCCAATAACATTGCCTGCCTCGTCAACGACTGAACCATTGTTTCCGACGTAGCCTACGGTTCCATCATCGAGAGTGATTGTTTGCTCGCCTGTAGATGAGTAAAGCGTATTTGGCGTGTACGTGTTGTCTTCGGGGTTGAAGGTTCCAACAACATTTCCGTTTCGGTCGATAAGCGATCCATCGTCACCGAGGTAGCCTTGGTTCGTGTTTCCATCGGCGTCCTTATAAAATATTATGTTTCGGCTTTCGGCAATGGTGTCGGAGGTGCGGGAGAAGGTTTGTGTTTCGCTATCCCACGTTCCAATTTCGTCACCTGTTTCACTTACAACAATGCCAGTGGAGCTATCAGGAACGTAACCAACAATCTCACCCCCCTGGGTCAGCGTGATGTCGTAGCTGCCTGCGATGTCGAGTTCGTTTGTTGAGGGGATAATCGTGTCTGAAAAGTCAGCGTTCTCTATGTCGCTTGCCAGTTCATATTCATCTTGGTTGGTGAGGCCACCATCTTCTTCTTCGCTATCTGGAAAGTTAGCGTTCTCTATATCGCTTGCCAGTTCATATTCATCTTGGTTGGTAATCCCATCATCACCAGAAAACGTCACGCCCGTTTCGTCGGTGTCGTCGGCAGAGTTAATGTTGACGTTTGTTACGTCATTATCGCCCGTGAACGCGCTGAATGTGTCGCCCTGCTGTATGACGCCCGTAGCTGTCTCGTCGCCGTTTACCGTGACGGTAAAGCCATCTCCGATGTCTATTGTCTCAGGAGCGCCGACAAACTCAGTGCCGCCCGTAATGTCGTCTAACCTACCATCTATTTCAGCAGCCAAATCGAAATCGTTTCCGCTTCCTGTCTCGCTGTAGTCCACATCTGACGTGTCGCTTGTCAGGTTTGTCCCGCCAGCTTCTTCGATGGCTTGGTTTAGCTCATCGCTTGTCGGGTCATCGTCTTTGGTGTCCAACTCTTCAGCGATGTATTGGGCGTTTGCTGCGTTCGCAGCGGCTTGCGTACTGTGCTGGATGCCACGGCTGTCAGTATAGACTGGGTCATCACGATCATCATTACCTTGCATCGCCTCGGCTCGCTCATAAGCACTTACAGGTTCATCAGGTTCTGGGTCTGGGTCGCGCCCACTCCCCACGTCTGCCCATGAAAAAGGGTCCGAGTTGTCCTCATATGAAAGCGCATCCCAAGGATCATAGAATTGTGTCAAACCCGTATCAGGGTTTTTGGTGCCTACACCGCCAAGACTTTTGAGTAGAGCGCGTGTGAATGGCGTGGCGTGTATGACGGCTGTATCTCCGCCTCGGCCCATGTCAGCAATTCGCTGACCCATCTCACGCGCTTCTCTGCGCTGGGCAATCGAGGTTCCTGTGTTTGGCCCGAAGATGTAGTCAGACATCGCCATTTTTATTCTCCAAAAGCTGCCTTAACTTACCGTTGAAAAGGCTATTTCGTCGTCCCGTCACGAGTTCGCTATGATCTGCTGCGCCGTGTTCGCAGCTATTGAAGCGCCTGCCGCCTCGCTGTAGCCAACCGTACTTGTCTCTGCCGCTCCGTTTCTGCGTGAGAGTTCGCGTTCAACTTCCTCCATACGCTCAAGCGCAAGCCGATATTGGGGCGTACCGTCATCGTACAGATCAAGCTCGCCCTGCAAGCTGGCTTTGAGTTCGCTGAGTTGCTGGATTGTTAAATCGCCAAAGCGATCCGCAGATGCGACGCGTCCCATAAACCCAGCGTCGATGGTGGCGTCACCAGTGGCGTCAACGTACGCAAGCATGTTAGCAACATCGTTCATAGCGTTTGCAGCGCCACCCTCTGAGCCGTCGTACGTGGCCTCGATAAAACCTGTTTCGTCGTTACCGATGACGACGGCGATTTTATCGTCGGCGGTTGCGTACACATGAATGCTGCCGTTAAGTTTTTGCATTACATCTGGATCAAGCTGAGATACCATCTGGTCGATGGCGTTGGCTGCGCCTTCTGTAAATGCGAAGCGGCGACTGTCATCCATCGAGAATGCGATTTGAAATGGCTTTGCGTACTCGGTGTACGAGCCTGTCACGTCGGCCTTGCCGCCTGTGTAATCATAGTTGAGGAACTTGCGACCATCGTTGCGGTTGCTGAATTTATTGTAACCGTAGTTGCCAGTGACTTCGGAGTAGGTGCTTGTAGATGTTTCAGCGTCATCTGCTGCGTTTACTGCGTCGTCAACCTCTGGAACCCCAGTGGGTCTGTCGTTGCCGCCGAGCGACTGCATTCTCTCAAATTGGCTCATTCCATCAGCGGGTGCAGTTGAGCCTGATCCCTTGAAGCCGCCTGTGAATGCTTCTTTTAAAGCCATTCCCGCAACATATCCTACTGGGTTTGCCACAAAGCCCACGATGTTTGATATTGTGGTGAATGGACTGTCGTTGTCGCCGTCTATCCCGCCCCAAAGTCCGCCAGCTTTTTCTGCTTCTGCTTTGCTGATACGACCGTCAGGCATACCGTCGAGTATTCCGTCGACGACTTGGTACGCAGAGTATCTGTTGCCATAAACTCCCTCACCAGATTTTCCTGGGCCGCCGCCATCCGCGTAGTCGAGTAAGCCTGTGAATTTTGTGGGGTCAACGTAATCTCTGCCAGTGATGGTTTCACCAGCAAGACTGTTGCCAGTTATGAGGGTAGGGGATTTATCTGGATCGAGATTACCGTCATCATCCCTGTAAGCAATAGTGTAGGTTGGCTCTGATGGTTTATTGTCGTCACGTCCACTGCCTACGTTTTCGTGTGCAAAGGGGTCTTTGTAATTTAAAGCGTCCTCTGTGGTGCTCGAAATCGGATCCCACGGGTCGTAAAATTCAAGCAGTCCCGTTTGTGGATTGCGTGTTCCCGCCCCAACTTGTTTGAGCAGGTCGATTTCGCGTTGATTTACGTGGACAAGCTCCGTATCGCCGTAGCGCCCCATGTCAGATAGGGCGCTGGCAATCGCTTTAAGTTGGGATGGGGTCATGTCAGACATTCGTTATTACCGCCGCTAATGTTACTTCCAAGTCTGCAAGGCTGCTTTGGCTTGAAACTTCGACCTCAATCAGCTTGGAGGCCGCCGTTGCGTTGATTGTAATTGACGATGACAGATTGTGGTCCGTGAGCGTGCTGCTTACAGCCACCGTGTCACCCGCTGCCGTACCGTCCACTTTGATGCGTACGTTTGCCGTACCCGCAGATGACTTGGCGGATATGGCGTCGATGCGTATCGTTTGCTTGAATGCGCGTACGACTTTGTAATCACCATTTGCTACGCTGCCAGCTTTGTCCAAGAAGAACGAGCGTGCTGCGAATGTGTCTGGTAGCTGGCCTGTAGGAAGTTTTCCCGTAGCATCCAAGCCAGCGACGCCGTTGGCTGCGCCAATGAATGTTTGCGGAATGACAGATGTCAGGTCAACGTTCGCAAATTCCAATCCGCCGCCTGTTGAGTTTACACGAAGAAACTGAAGCGCGTTTGACGTGGTGAATGCAGGAATGCCTGTGTCGGGAGATGTAAGAAGCCAGCCAGTACCGTTGTAGAATTTGAGTACGTTCGGACTTGTGCTTGTATCCACCCAAAGATCGCCAGCGTTCGGTGATGTTGGCGCAGTAGCTGAAACGTACATACGACCACGGTTGGCAAGTAGGGTGGTCAGGCCGTTGACTTTTGCCTGTGCGATGTCGTTGTCAGCGATTGACAGCTTGTTAAAGTTGATCAAGCCGTTGGTGGTAAACGTGTCCTCCGTCATTAATCCTGAGACAGTTGTGAGCGTGTTGTCTTCAACAATCAGGAATGACATCAAGTCTCCCGCAGTGGCACCAGAAGTGAACGTAATCGTCGATGCGGCTGGCTGGGTCGTGTAGTCTTGTGTAGAACCTTCGCGTTGCAAAATGCCGTTCTTGTAGACGAGAATTTTCTGGTCGGCGCTGTGGACGAACGTAAACACAGCCTGACCTGTAGTTGCAGTGGCGTCGGTTCTGGAGAAACCAGTCTGTGCAGCGTTCGGTACTTTGTAGATACTTATGACATCGTTAATAGCGGTTGTCGGGGTGATCGTTACCGTGTTGCCAGTTGCGTTCGCGGTGACGTCAGCGTTCTTGAGAAGCACGCCG
>Ga0213858_10001288_pt1 | contig 11926 bp, 9 predicted proteins | sample PICome_FD_160122 | JGI IMG/M metagenome (GOLD analysis project Ga0213858, IMG submission 160122) | Coastal seawater microbial communities near Pivers Island, North Carolina, United States - PICO245 | ecosystem: Environmental > Aquatic > Marine > Coastal | place: USA: North Carolina | collected... | reverse complement strand
CCATCCATAGACGAATAATAGTCGGTAGGTGGGAAAAAGTTGCGCTGAACACTATTATGTGCCTCGTCGAAGTAGATTGTATCTACCTTGATACCAGACTCTACAACACGGTGTAAAGAATGGTAGGTAGTAAAGATGATACGATTGGTAGGTGCAAGATCACACATACCAACAGCAAGTTTGATACGCTCAGGTTTAGTAGTGCTGAAATGTTTGGTCTCACCACTGTGAACGTGAATCACACATACATTCTTGATAAGTTCTAGGAACTCGGAACAGAGTTGATTTGCCAGCAGAATCCTAGGAGCAACGACAACAATAGTACGGCAATCAGAGTTCTCATATCTTTGTTTGGCATCTTCAATCATGCAGATAGTCTTACCACCGCCAGTCGGAATGATTACCTGACCTTTGGCGTTCTCACCCATAGCAGCAATAGCACGCTCTTGGTGAGGGCGAAGGGTGATGGTCACAGAGGTCTCTCAGATATGTGAATATTATAGCACAGTCAGACTCTACTGACGAACCCTGTGACACTTAATTAACTGTCCTTATAGTTATACTCCATCAGAGTTCCTCTGTTTACAATACCCACAGGCATTGTGTTAAAGCTCAATGTTGCTCTGTGTACACCTGCTGATGTGAAGTGTCCCAAGTCTGACGGAAACAATACTAAATGTCCTTCAATTGCTTCACTATCGTAATGCTTCATGTGGTAACTCTTCACATACACACTACTACCCATGTTCTTCAGGTTGTGTGAAACAAATGTAGTAGGACTTGCATTATTGAGATACAAGATACCAGACACTAATGAGTTTGGATGTGTATGCTCTGGGTGAAATTCTCTATCAGAACTTATGTTTGCCCATGATAATACTGGTTTGATTCTATCACAATCATACTCATACTTATCTTTATAATCATCTAAACATTCTTGAATCTTATCAAACAAAGGTTTCAATACTTCTAGTTCATGAAGATAATGATTCTTTGTCTGTCTCAGAGCACCGTGAGTATACTCAGCAGTCCCTAGATATTCTTTAATAGGATCTAGATCCACATCAGGATAATACCTTACCAGTTCAGTAGGCAAGATAGGAATAGTCGAACACTTAAGCATTTTCAATAGAATAAATTACAACATCGCTACCATATTCATCTCGTAGCTTTTCTCGTACCTGTTCTTCTGTGAGTTCTACATCTGACAAAACATTAGCAATAACTCTGGCAGTGAACTCTGTATATATCTCGCACCTGTAATTCCACATTTGTATACATACCTTTGGTATGGTTGTTCTAGAAGTTATATATTTCTTTAAGAGGCTGATGCATCATCATCAACCCCCACAAAGGTAGTCTAGTCCTCTTTGTCTTCTTTGTCAAGCTTTTCAAAGTATTCAGTAAATGCTTCTTCATCAGCACCCCAGTATCCTCTAGAGCATGATGCTAATGCCCAAGGATACTTTGCTTGTAAGAAACATCCACAGTCTTTACACTTACCACCGTCAACATCATCATACCAATCACAGGCAAGACAAGTTTCTATTCTCTTTGCTTTAGTTTCTTCAGATGCAAGAATGGGATGCTTACCTTCAATAATCCCACTTACAATCTTGAATGCAGTTTTGGTAAAATTCTTTGCTTGTTGACCAACAGAAGGGTACTCTTTCTCGTCAGACATTAATATAATTCAGTTATCTTATATATTAAGGTATCTGTGTACCACCAACAATAGGACCAAAGATAGTTTGATTAACACCTGATGTGTTGATAACACCTGTGTAATTAAATGAACCACCAGTCATAGATGGTCCTGCAGTGCCAGCAGCGCCTCCTGTGCCTCCTGTGCCGCCTGCATTAGAGTCTACACCATCTTGACCTGCTCCGCCTGCAGCACCGAAAGCAGCGCCATCACCACCGTCTCCACCTTTACCACCACTGCCAGCGGGTGCGCCAGGATCTGTACCAGCAGCACCTGCTGTACCACCAGAGCTAGACGTTCCATGCCCTTCACCAGCACCGCCGTCACCACCATCACCAGCACTACCACCAGATACAGTGGTGGTGCCAGGGTAGTAGCAAATATACCAGGCATCAGGTCCAACATATGGTGCGCTACATGCTCCACCACCACAACCACCTCTGTAAGGCCAACCAGTGTAAGGTCCGTTGGTGCAACCAGTAGTGGAGTAACCGTCACCTTGACCGCCACCGCCGCCACCACCTCCTCCGCCGCCACCGCCACGGATTTCAGTGCTTGTAGAGCGTACTTCTACAACAACATTATCAGATGAAGCAGGCAATTGAAGACCAGCACCACCGTTGCCACCGTCAGTGCCGTTAGTTCCGTTTTGACTACTCTCATTGCCTGTGTTACCACCACCAATACCACCAGCACCAGCAGCACCGCCAGCACCAGTGATAGTGCCGCCAACATCAATTCTTATATTCTTTGTTGTATTTGTTAATCTACATGCAGCAGTAGCAGAAGATGAGGATGTAAGTGTACCCTCAATGAACATAAACTTACGGATACTTAGTGGTAAGTTACTGTTCCATGCCTGTGCACCTATATTATATTGTGACTCTGCACCAGTTTGTTCTGCAAAGTAAAACTTAAGTGCATTAGGAAACTGTGAAGGTTTCCAGTCATTTGTTGTTGCAATTGAAGTGTTCTCTGTTGCATCAGGTACATTAGGATTGGCACTTGTTGTATCTCTCAGTAACTGTGATGCACTTACCTGAGTGATAGTAGTATCAAATGTCTCAGACCCACTGAATGTGGACCTTGGTTGCATTCTTAAAAAGGTTTGTCTTAAATCAGAGAACTTAATCTCACCAGTAAGAGCACCAATACCTGCTGTATCTGTTGATGTTGCCATTAGTTATTAGTGGAAGTCTACCCAAGTTGAACCAGTCCAACCTTGGAATTTGTTTGTGTTTGTGTTAAAGACAATAGAACCAGGAACAACTGCACCGCCATCAACTCTGTTGGTGATAGCATTTCGTTGTGCTGTGGTTACATTGGGAAGAATCAGAGCAGGGTATGATGAACCCTCATTGATTGCCTGACCCATATCAAAACCAGACCTTGCACTACCACCAATACCAATTGATTTGGTCTTGATTGTGCCTTCACAATCTAATCTAATATCATCAAGTCTGACATCAAATGCCTGAACAGGACCCTGAATACCATTGATAGAGTCTTGGTTGAGTGCAATTCTGCTAAACATACCAATGTCACGTCTAGCATCAACACCAGCAATAGGTCTCTGAGTACTGATACCAATAGAACTCAGACCAACTGTTAGTGGGTTACCAACACCACCATCATTGAATATGTGCAATTCACCGAAGGTGCTAACACCAACCTGTGTGAATGTGTTAGAGATGATGGGATCAGAAATCTGAATGTTGGTGAGGTTAGCACCATTACCACTGAAAGAAGTAGCAGTAACATTACCACCAAAGAATGCATTACCAGTAGCAGTGAATCCACCACCAACATGAACTGTCTGTGCGGGTGATGTATTATTGATACCTAACTTACCATCATAAGTGAGAGTCATCAGCGTAGTTGCTGGTGACTGATGATGCCAGGTGAATGAACCAGTGTTTACACCCAGTGGGCTCTCATCAACAATGAATCTGATATTACCAGTAGACTTATTAACAATATCAAGTGTATCTGCCTGTGCTCCATATCTAAGTTCAGCAGACTTCTGATTAGTAATAGTTTCATTACCAAGTGCAATCTTAGCAATACCAGTGTCTGCTACGACATCAATAGTTGCACCAGGATTGCGTACCTCAAAGTCAGATCCAGGTATCATTGTACCGATACCAACCTTACCAGTATCCTGTGCTATAAAGGCAGTTCCTGTGCCTACCTTGGCACTTGTAGATGCTATTAGTTCAGAAACAGTGCCAACACCAGTTACATTCAATCTGGTGATATCTGACTCAACAGAAGTAATCTTACCGCTAGTGTTGATATCTTGTGTGATTGCACCTGATGTATCACCAACAATCAGGTCACCGTTCGTAGTGGGAAGGGTAACTGTAACGTTTCCAGTATACTCAGCGTGTGGTGCAGATTGAATTCTTGTGCGGTGAGCATTAGCAGACTCACAATAGTAATCAACTCTGGCAGGTGTGCCGTCAGTGCTACGTAATTCAAGCAAGTTAGTAATAGTACCAACGCCAGTGACGTTAGCATTACCTGCTGATACACCCCTAGTTACTGAAAGAGTGGTGATTGTTGCACTATTACTATTGATAGCACCAGAGAAAGTGGTAGCAGTTACAACACCACTTGCTCTTACATCACCAGTGATAGAGTTAATACCTACACCCTGTTGACCAGTTGTGTTAGGATTACCACCAATTTGTAATGAATGTCTTGGGTCTGTTGTACCTACACCAACATTACCTATGTTGTAGATACTTGTGAAACCTAAACCTACATCAACGTCAATCCATTGAGAGGTAGGAATATTGATTAGAGCAGCACCATCGCCACGGAAAGTAGCAACACCGCTACCAACGCCTTCAATAACACCGTTCTCAATTGCAATTGTCCCATCTGTAATCCTAGTAACTGTCGTAACACCAGTGATTAATGCATCACCTGAGTGAATTTTTGTGGTAGTAGTAAGACCACTAACCTTAACAGTACCTCTTACATCAAGTAATTCAGTTGGAACTGTCGTTCCAATACCAACCAATCCGTTCGGGTTGACAATAAATTTGTCATTATCAACCTGAACGCCATTCTTAAAGTTAAATGACTTACGAATATTCGCCATCTTATACTACTTTTTTAGTTATTTATGTTGTTCTCCAAAGTTTCAATTCTAGCGGAAAGTTCCTTAATAGATTGAACCAGCAGAGGAATGACCTTATGATAATCAACAGCAAGATAACCATTATCTCTTTCAATGACTGCTTCTGGGAGAACTTCTTGAATCTCCTGTGCAATCAATCCAACATCATGACCAGACTTGTTAGACTTATCGTTCCAATCAAATGTATTACCACTGATAGAAACAACCTTGGCAAGTGCATCATCAATAGGTGTGATGTTATCCTTGAGTCTTTCGTCAGATGACCAGAATGCAGTAATGTCATCAGTTACACTCAGAACACCAACAATAGTTGTGTTAGTTTGAATAGCAACAACATTAGTTCCTATTCCACCAGCACCAAGTCTCAGGTCACCTTGACCAGAAACAATATCAATGGTGTTATCATCAGTAACGGCAAGTTGTAAGTTACCGAACTGTGCGCCACCACTTCCAGGATTGACGTTGATCTTACCCTCAACAGTCAGGTCACCACCGATGTTAGTATCTCCACCAACATTCAGGTTCTTACCAATACCAACACCACCAACAACTGTTACGGCACCAGTGGTAGTAGAAGTAGACTGAGTTGGGTCAGAGATTCTCAGTGGACCGTTGAGTGCTAACTCATTGTTGATTGTAACTTTCTCGTTGAAGTTGACAGGTCCGTTGAATTCTGAAATCTCAGTGTTGTTGTCACCGCCCTCAACAATGATTCTGTTCTTGATAATAACTTCGTTGAAGATGTTATTACCACCGCCACCAGTGCCACCTTCATCACCAGGTGATGGTGTGTCGAAGTTGGTTTCTTCACCAGTGGCAGATGATTTCTTCTGGTTACCAATGAAGAAGTCACCAGAACTATTCATACCAGTGTAAACAACAATACCACACTTTCTTTCTTGTGCCTGATTAAGGAACTCTTCCTTCTCAGTCAGTGTGATTGTCTGAACTTGTGGCAGTGCAGTTGAGTAGTTACCAGGTCCATAACCAAGATATTCAAATGTGTGACCAGATGCTCTTACATAAGATGGTCTTCTAAATTCAACAGCAAATGGTTGAATCTTAGTAATCTTAGAACCAACGGCATGTGTTGCCTGGTCGGTTCCCATTGAACCACGAATTACAGTCAGTTCATCATTATTCAGACCACCAAGAGAGCTGCTAACAACTCTCATGATTTCACTACCTACCTGAATGTAGCAACCCATTGGGAAGCGCTTAAGAATAGCACTTACACCAGCAGGGCTAGTAACTCTGATTTGAGTATCAGATGTGAATGCTACAATCTCAAGCGATTCATTATCATAGAAAGGTACAGATCTTACTGCAATGTTCTCTGATTCGACATTAGTATCAGCGAGGTTGACATCCATACCACGCTTCAGAACAAATCCACTGGCAGCGCTGATGGTTCTGTTAGTCTTAGCAGAGAATGTCAGAATACCAACTCTATCGTTGACCAGATACTGACCCAGATTGTTATTGGAAGAATCATTAATCTGGAAACCATTACCAGCAAACAGTGCGTGTGGTCTGCTGGTTGTGACTGTAACCAAACCAGTAGTAGAATCAAGTGCAGTTACACTATCAATAGTTACAGAGTTACCAACTACGAATCCATACTGATTGGTTGCTACAACAGTGTCACCAGAAGTCTTAGCAATAGATACCTGATTAGCATCAGGAACACTAGTGATTCTATGTAATTGATCATTGCCTTCGAAAGATGTTTGACCAGTGAATTGAATTACATCACCGATGTTTGTGGTAATACCAGCAAGATTTACATTAATCTTGGCGTTAGCAGAACCACCCATGTCTGCTGTATCGAAGAAGTAATCACCAGCAGCATAACCAGAACCATGTGATACAATGTCACAGGTAGTTACGGCACCACCAACAACAGTAATATTAGCGGTTGCACCTTGCCAGGTTGTTAAACCAGACTCATTGAATAGTTTGACATTATTATATGTTCCGTTGGTGTGACCAGAACCACCATCAATGAAACCAGTGAATGTGTTAATACCACCGAGTCCATGATTTCTAGTGAATGTAATAGTTGCACTAGTAGCACTATTAGATACAGAAGAAACATCATGACCAATGTATAAAGTCTTGAGAGTTTTATCTAGTGTCTCTCTTGTAATACTTGCCTGAACATCATTAGTTACAACTTCACCCAGTGGTGCTCTCTTGGCAAAAGATACAGAAGCAGGTGAATTAGAGTTGACTAGTGCATTGTCTCTATCAAGGTTTGGATAGAGGTTAACAACATTCTGTGAGTATTCAAGGTCAGTGAACTCTTCTGTAATGGCATTGTTTGCATTCAATACGATGGCATGATAGATACCATCTTGAACACCATCAATGTATTCAGAGATAACTTCGTTTCTGTAGATATACAGGTTAGTCTGTAAGTTACGTCTCTCAAATCTTGGGAGTGATGTATTTCTTACAGTGACATCATTTGTAGAAGGTGAACCTGGTGTGGTTTCTGTTGTATAAGTGAACGTCATATCGTCCACAACAGAAGCAACAGTAAAGTTACCGTTGTATCCTTGATTGAATGTGCCAGCAGTATTGGTGCTGTCGGTTACATTTCTGATGATGATTGCATCACCAACATTCAATCTGTGAGGTAGTTCTGCAATCACAGTAACAGTGCTACCAGATCTCGTTACCTTAGCAAGATAGGAGGGGTTCTTCTCAAACTCATAATCACTAGTGGTAAGAGAAGTCTTACTGAACTCAGAGTTGGCAGAGGCACCAGTTGTGCTAGATTGCTGGATGACAAAACCATTTTCAGGAGTCTTGGCGTTAGAAATCTCCTTAGGAACAACGATTCTAATCTTATATAATTTCTCGTCAATACTTCTCGTATCAGATACCCTCTTAACAAATGATGTTGCGGGGTTATCTCTCAGACCAGATACACCAAGTTGATTCAGTGCAGTGTAGATATCGTTATCTACTGTACTCTGAATATACCACTGAGAGTTTGTAGAGTCATACTGTACTGGGTGACCAATATCACCAGGCATCTTATCAGTGACTCTGGTAATTACAACCAGTTCAGAACCACCATAGATTGTTAACTCATCACTAGCGTTTGCTTCATTCAGAGTAGCAGCAATCTTAATCTTAGTCGCACTGGTTCTAATGGCATAATATACAGTATTGGGTTCAACATTTTCAGGTAAGTCACCAGACTTGGTTCTGATAATAATCTTCTCACCAGTTTGAATGCTGTGAGTGCCTAAGGTAAGTTCATTGCTGGTTGGTCCAGCAGTTACATCATAGTTAATCCTACCAGAAGTAATCTTATCGGTAGGCATTACAATTTGAGCTTCACTGGTTCCGTAACCAGTAATGTCACTCAGGTTCATGAACAACTTATCAGAACTGATACCAACACCTTGAATGGTGCCGCCATCATACTGTGCACCAATTCTGAAACCTTGAGTGATTACAGAGGGCAGAACGTTCTCGTCTTTGAATCCAAGCAGATACAAGTGAGATGAAATACCAACTGATGTGGTAACACCAGCATCAATTCTAACCCAGTCAACATTCTGCTCAGTTGCTTCAATTGCCTTGGGTGTAATCAGTGATGTGATGAATGCTCTGTTGTCTTTATCAAATGCTTCTGCCTTGAATCCTTCACCAACCAGTGCTAACTGACCGAAGTTAGAGTTAGAGTTGGTAATAGATGCGTCAGCACCAGACAGCATAGCAAACTGTTGGTTATAACCAATAGCAAATACAGATACAATCTGCAAGATAGCATCATTACTTGCTTTAATATGACATTGTTCCCACCCATTTCTGTAAATGGCATTTGAATCTAGGTGGTAAACAGTTGCAGCATCAGTAGAAGATGATTTAGTTGAAAGTGTGGCACCTGCTTGCTTAGTCAGTGCAATACCTTCATAAACTCTAGAAGTTTGATTATATTTTACAAATGCTCTGTCGTCTTTCTGAAGTGAAATACCCGTGAACTGGGCAACAACCATTGACTTGAATCCAGATGCCTTGCTACCATCAGCGTGCATACCGTTCATACCAAAAACGGAACGCATTGAAATATTAAAGATGTATGGTGAAGCACCAGACACAGTATCAGTTTCAATGGTTACTGTGGCACCAGAAGCATTACCAGGTGTTGATAGGTTCGCAGGGAAACTTGGTAACAGATATGTGAATACCTTAGGATTAGTTGTACTTACACTCTGGACAGTTGTAGAAATATTATACTCATTAGGAGATACACCTTTAATCTTAATAGGTGTACCAGCAGTCAGATTATGATTAGTTGAGGTCGTTACTGTAACTTGTGATGTTGGTGTGCCACCTGTGCCTGCTTCAATAGCAGAAATATCAATTGGGTCAGCAGCAAATGCACCAACAATCTCCCACTCTGGACGCATCTTTGCAAATGCATCAGGATCAGCAGGGAACTTATCATCAATGTCTCTACCAGAGCCAGTATTAAACGAGTTAGACAACTTCGCATAATACATATCCAGGTCAGTAAGAGTCTGACCAGTTACATTATTAACACCATCAGCATATTCAAATACTGTTAGTTTGTGGTGAGAGAATGTGGGTGCTGACTTATTGTTAGTAGAGAAGTCAGACTGATTAGTATATACAATGGAGTCTCCATCAAAGACGGAGAACTGCCAGAAGTAACAAGCACCAGTGATTCTAAAGATAGCACTGTTAGGTGTATTAGAATCAGTAGGATTAGGTACGTACTTAGGACGCAGTTTGGTCTTTCTTAGGTCAAGACCAACGATAGAAGTACCACGAGGAACAATAACACCACCGTGAATACTATTGAACTTATAAAGGATATTGTTTTCTTGTGTCAGGTCAAATACAGAATCAATCAGCAGATTGAGTGTATCAGATGCATTAGTAACATTACCTGATGGTGACTTTGCTTTAGCAACACCACCGTCATCATATACTTGGAAACCTGGTCTATTATCAATGATGTGCTCACCAGGCATCAAGAGAATCGTGGTTCTCTCTACGAAGTCGTTACTATTACCCTTTACATATGAAAATCTCGCTGCCTCTAAAAGTGCTCTTTGCAGAGTCTTGAACGGTTGAGCAAGTGAGTTACCCTGATTACTGATAGCATCAGTTGAATCTAGGTCACTAGGGCTAACATATAATATACGACCTTCTGTGTTCTTAATAAAATTGTCTAACTTATTCAGAGGCATGGGATTATAACTTCTGGAAATTGTCTATATTCTTTATTTAGTTAGTTAAATCCCCTTCATCCCATGGTATATCATCGTCATCAGGCAGGTCTTCTGGGTTCTCAATCTCAAAGATGTTGAAGCAAGGGTGACACTCTTCCATCAACAAATAGTTAGACCCAATGTATACATCTTCCTGGTCATAATCTCTGTGCTTATCTGCTTCTGCTGTCAGATCTCGGTCATACAAATGACCTGTTGGTAACTCATCAAAAGTGAATGGAACACCGTTCAAAAAATACATTTTGACAATCATTGAAGCGTTCTCGAACCAAACGTAACGCTGAACAATCCTATATGATTGTACTTTTTTATAAGACATGATTATTCTGTTGTTGTCTTATTTATTTTATACCCGTGGTCGGATTCGAACCGACACTGGAAGGATTTTAAGTCCTCTGTCTCTGCCGTTGGACTACACGGGCAAGATGCTCCTTGTGAGGATCGAACTCACCTCAGCCGAATTATGAGTTCGGTGCATTCACCAGATTGCTAAAGGAGCAATAGGAATGCCGGGAATTGAACCCGGATGACCCCGTTATAAGCAGGGCGCATTAACCTTTATGCGACACTCCCCGATGATTAAGACGCTTCGTTATTCTCGTAACGATATATTCGACGCATCTCATCATCGGCGGGCATCAATACTGCTGCTGTACCATCCTCTTTGACGATACCAATATGCTCTCCATTTTCAGCACGTTCAATCAGTTCATCCCATCTTTCCTGTGCTTCTTCTACTGTAAAGATTTCCATTAGAGTGGTGCGTAAGTAATCATATCTTCTGTACAAGATGCACGAACAACCTCTAGTACATTCATAAACTGATCAACGGTCTCACATACAACGGTTTTCTCGTCACCTTCGTTGGATTCTATGTGAATGGTCTTGTTGCTCATGTCCACAACACAACTCGTCACGTACTCTTCAGTCATAGGTCTGATTGATTTACCCCCATATTATAGCAGGTTCGTCAAGGGTTGTCAATTCTTTTGTTTGGTGACGCCAACTGGAATATTGTCTGCGGTGGGAGTTGTGTTCTCATCTTGCGTCACATTTCCCATTGTCTGAGGGACTGGCCAATAGTAGCTGCCACCAGGTCCACCATATGGTGGAATTTCTGTTGAATTACTCATGGTATAAAGGTCATTAGCAGGTCTTGGTTCATATACAAGGTTATCACCATAATCACCAAAACCATCCGTAAGGTCTTTAGGTATTTGAAGTATGAATGTCTGATTTGCTTTAGTAACCCCAGTATTATCAAACCTATTTGTCTGTCCTTGAATGTAGAACTTATCAGATGTCATCACTAATCCGCCACAATGATGAGAATCATTCATCAATCTATCATTTGAATTAGTAATTCTAAATCTATTTTGATTTTGTATAGTTCCAGTGGCAACATCAAACTCAATGATAGAAAGTTCATTGAAGTCTTTATGACCTAATAAGAAATAGATATGATTATTAGATGCGTCCCAAATAATTCCACTACCAGATTGAGCTGGCATATCAGTATTAGCAGTAGCAGTGGCAGGACCAGTTAATTCATATCTTTTTACATCTGTTAAATCAAGGTCTGCTCTGAAAAAATGGAAATATAATTTATGAGGTGAATAATGGTAAACTGTATGTGCTGGTGGAATTGTACTTTGCATGGTGTACAATGGCATCAAAATAGGATAATCATAAGTCAAATCATAATTGGTATGTAAAGTTCCAGTTCCATGATGTTGGAAACTATGGGTGGCACTACCGGCGGTGCTAGGTGCAAATTGACCTCCTCCAACATTA
>Ga0213858_10001287_pt1 | contig 11930 bp, 13 predicted proteins | sample PICome_FD_160122 | JGI IMG/M metagenome (GOLD analysis project Ga0213858, IMG submission 160122) | Coastal seawater microbial communities near Pivers Island, North Carolina, United States - PICO245 | ecosystem: Environmental > Aquatic > Marine > Coastal | place: USA: North Carolina | collected... | reverse complement strand
CATCTGTATCATATAATTCAAAGTCATTTGTGCCTGGATTTCTTACTGTATAAACGTTACCGTTTAATTCTGTCATACCTGAAACGCCAGTAATTGTAACTTGTTGACCTTCTTTAAAGTTATGTCCTGTAACTGTAACTACTCCAGGATTTGCTTGTGTGACACCTGAAGGACCAGATATAGTTCCACTTTCTGTTGTAGAAATTGATTCTATTGTAGCAGTAGCACCTGATGTTCCACCTGTAATTTTTTCTCCTGCTGTTGCTGCATATGATTGTGCGGTTGTAATGTTCAAATGTGTAAACATATTAATGTCAAATAGATAATGTCTGTAAACTGATGAAGTAGGTAAAATAGCAGCTGAAGGTGTTCCAGTAACTATTTCAAAACCTCTTGTTTTTGCTCTACCAATAGTAGGAACACTTGAACCTGATGCTGAAGGAGGTGTTGAAGCACCTGGTTTTTCTACGTCATATAAATTAACTCGTTCAAAAGGTACAGTAGAACCTGATACAAGACCAACATCTGGCGAACCAAAAATATCTGTAACATTTACATAGTTACCAATATCATATCTTGTATTAAAATTATTTTTTGTTTCAAACTCTCTAGCTTTATCAATATCAACGTAAGTTGTTCCAATTGTTTCTATTTCATAACCTTTGACATATGCTTTTCCTGGAGAAAAACCAGCAGCTAATTTAGCTTCATCTCCGCCGTCAGCAGATGAATATACACCTCTATTGCCAGCACCGTCATCTAAATGTTCTCTAATTTCTAACTCAAAATCTCTTACAGCATAATCACCTGATTCGTCAAATGTTCTTCGAGCAAGTGTGTCTTCTAAAACTGAATAATCTGTTGTTCTTACCTGATTTTGTATAACTCCACTTTTTAATCTAATTAACTCTACAAAGTTATTATCTTCGGTACTTGTTAAACTTCTTTTTGCTAAAGTTAAATTAATTTTAAATCTGTGAGCGCCTGGAGCATTTGTGTTTGAAACACCTTGAGCATTATCATCTAAAGAAGCATCATCATTAGATGTAATAAATGATTCAGTAATTTCTAAACCAATACGGTAACTAGGTGTGTTTGTGTATTTGTCTAAGATGATTGTTTGTTCATCTACTTGAACGTGAAATCCATTAATATAATAAACACCTTGATTTACATAAGCAGCTGAACCTGTAGCAGTGGCATTTGATGTTTGTAACGTAACTGTTGTAAGTGTACTATCTGCTAAAACACCTGATAAAACTTCGGCATCATTAAATGCTAAATTTGTTCCGTCAGTACCACCATCAATATATTTTACATATAAAGTATCTGGATCTGTTCCGTCTGTAACAACTGTATTAATTACTTTTGCTTGTAATCCTGTGTCGGCACCTGTAAGTGTAACACCTACAAAATCTGATAAAGAAGTGGCGCCTGTGTAACTTGCGACTTTAACAGCATAATAATTAACATCATAACCAGATTCGCCTGGTATTACCATCGCACCTTTTTCAAAAATATGGTCAGATAATCTTTCAATCTGATTTTGTAAAATAGATTGTGATTGTGTTAATTCTCTCGCCTGTACTGCAAATGATGGTCTAAAAAGAACCCGATGAAACTTTTTGGATTCTGTATAGTCATCATAATAAGGCGTCAAATTAAAGTCAGTTGGACTTGGCATTTATATTCCTCTAAAATTCAATTATTAATTTAACATTTTCTGTTTGGTCTGAAGCTCTTGTGATCGGTGCTCTATTTTCTACGTATATCACATCTCCCTCATCTTCATCAATTTCTGCTGTAGCATAACCTGAAACAAATACTACATCATCTACTGTACTTGTAACTGAAGTGTCTGGTGTACCTGTAGCACTTGAACTTTGACCTGTAATTACGTTAGCACCTGAAAAGGCAGTTAAATTAGCAGCACTGTCTATTCCGTGATCGTTAAATCTTGTTTGTATATAATATAAAATCCTGTTTGTAGAATCCCACTCAACAACTTTTCCTACAGCACCTGTTGTTGCCTGATTGATTTCTTCATCAACTGTAAAAGTTCCTGGAGAAGGAGAAGAAGCAAACGTTACAGCTTTCATTCCTCTTAATGTTGCTGTTGAAGCAATTGATCCTGATGATTTAGGATTTTTAATTAACATTATTCTTCTAAAATCATTTGATGTTGTAAAGTCACCTGTATTTGAAGTTTCATCTCCTTCAAAGTTTACATTTAACATTACATAGTAAGCACCTAATTCTCTCACAGCATTAAAACCGTGACCGCCTTTTGGCTCTATGATACAATCTAATTCAGCGCCAGTTAATGAACCACCGCCAGCAGTGTTAATATCAGCAACTCTTATATAAGCATAAGTGTATCCTGAACCAGCGTTTGTAACTGTAAGAGATGTAATTGTACCACCTGAAATAGTAACTGAAACAGTTCCTGAAGAACCGTCGCCTTTGATTGCGATACCTGTATGAGTTCCGTCAGTACCACCAGTACCACCTTCTTTTATTTTTACTATGTTAATAGCACCATCAGTAGCAGCGGCAGAAACAGTAGCGTTTGTTTCTACTGCCATAAAATCTGTAGAAAGGAAATTTATTTGTTGTGTAGCAGTTAATGAATACATATACTTCCATTTGTATCCGTCAGCAGTTGCTAAAATAGATGAAGAAGTGCCTGTTGGTTTTACAGTAGAAGTAGCATTACTATTATTGTCTAAACATTTGTAAACATTGAAATCGTCTGTCACTACATAAAAAGTAGCATCCCATAAATTTGTAGCGCCACTATTTGCTGATTGTGTAGTAGTTGTTCCTGTAATTCTATTTCCGTAATCGTGTCTATAATAATCATAAACTGTACCTGATGTCCAGTTTCTTCTAGGAACTACGTATGATAAATCAGATGAGTTAACTTTTTTAGCAGCTAACATATCATCATAATAATAGTATTCGTCAGCAATTGAGTCAACAGGAGATAAAGGACCTGTATCAACACCTTCGTTTGTTGTTCTTAAATCACCACGTGTAAGTGTACCGTATGGCTGTGGTCGACCAATACCTAAGTAATAAGCGTCTGAAGAAAATGAATCCGTAAACTGTTCAGCGTTATTGTGTCTAAATTTGTTTGTTATAATTGCTGGCATAATTTCCTCTTAATTTCTATTATATTTATACAAGATTTTAAAACTCCTTAATCACTATAGCAGCCGATCCAGCAGGTGCTGAAGTAAAGGTTAATGTGGTTCCTGATACTGAATAATCAGTTGTTGGCACTTGAAAAGTACCGTTTACGAACACTAATACACTATCAGTTGTTCCTGAACTTGCTAATGTAAATGCCACAGTAGAACCATCGCCTGTAGCAGTTGTTGTAGCAGGTTTTAAAGCAATTGTACTATCAACGGCAACTGAAATTGTATCTCCAGATATAGTTGTATCAATACCTGTGCCGCCTGTAATACCTAAAGTTTCTCCTAACGAAATAGTTGTTGATGTTGAACTATCATCAACTAAAGTAATACCTGAGTTAGTTAATGAACTATTTGGTATACTTGAAACTGAAATGGATAAACCATCACCTGAAACTGATGTATCTACTCCAGTGCCACCTGTAATAGATAATGTTTCTCCTAATGAAATTGTTGCTGAAGTAGAACTATCATCAACAATTGTAATGTCTGAATTAGTTAATGAAACTGAAAGTCCGTCACCTGAAACAGCTGTATCTATACCAGTACCACCAGTGATAGATAATGTTTCTCCAAGTGATATTGTGGCAGATGTTGAACTATCATCAACAATTGAAATAGATGAATTTGTAAGTGATGAGTTAGCAATATTTGTTAATGTATTAGAAGAACCACTAATTGTTTTTGTTGTCAGTGTTTGAGATGCTGTTCTTAATACAACATCATCACTGGTAAGAGTTGTGCCATCGCCTAATAATGTATAGATTTCATCAAAGTTATCATTGATTTTACTAGCGCCATCTCTAAGATTATCACCAGTTCCGTCATTTGCGACTGTTCCTCTATCTAATGCTTGTTTTGCCATTAATTGTTACCTTGTTTTGTAATATTTATATCTTATCCTTCATCAAATCTTAAAGTATTTGAATCAAAAGTATCGACATTTGAGTCAAAAGTATCTATTTCATTTATTCTAATAACCTCAGTAGGAATTGCTACAAAGGTTTTTAAATTATCATGGTCTGAATCACCGTAATCTTCTATCGTAAATCTTTCACCATTTAATGAATTATTAAGACCTGTTACTCTATGTTCAGCCCAAGCAGCCATTGTCATCGCTTGTACAGACGGAGAAACACCGTAACCTGGATTAGCACTTTGAATAGCAGCATAAGTTTCAAGTGTTTTACCACCACCGTATAAACTGTCAAATGGTATATTGTATATATTCAACGACTTTAATCTCGGTCCACAATAAGCATAACCAAAGTTATAATCTGTGCCTCTAAAATTAATTGGTATTTCTGTGATCGGTAACTTAAGCAACATTTTGTGAACTAATGTTAAATCACGTGTATTTGGTGTAAAGAAATCATTTGTACTATCATCAAATAATGGATCAACACCTGTTTCTGGATTTACTCTTAATGTCGTTCCATCATCTTCAGTACCAAGTCTTCTTCCAAAAATAGTTGTAAATAAAGTGTTGATGATAGAGAAGATTGGATCATCACTTTCACCAGATATAATACCATCAACTGGCGATGAAATTTGAGCAGATATTTGAGTTTGTAATGTAACTTGTCCTGTAAAATAATAACCAGCAGAGTGCATTGTTTTCTTAAATGAATCTCTCCATTCATTAATAACACGACCTATTTTAATTACATAAGAATAATCTTGGTAAATTAAGTTGTCATGTATTCTCATTGTATTTTCAGAAACAAAACCATCCTGATTTACAAAGTCGCCACTTGTTGTTGCTAAAGCACCTATTGTTGCTGATGATGTTGATTGATCGAATAATTTTATATTTGCTGTTGTACTTGTTGTAGCACCTGTAATTGTAACATCGGTACCAAATATTCCTGATGCCTGAGATAACTTTAATAAATTACGTGAGTTATCAAATGATGAAACAGTAGCAGTGATTGTAGTTGAACCATCAGCGCCCAAAGCACTTACAGTTTCACCTGTTAAAAAACCAGAACCTGAAATATTTGTTAAAATTAAATTTGTTGGAAGTACAAGTGTAGGAGGTGTTGGCGACTGTTCAAAATAAGCACCGTATTCAACAACTTTAATAGACTGTACTCGACCTATTTGTGTTCCGTAAGCTAAAACAGAAGCACCTGAACCGCCTGATGAATCTGATACTGTTACCGTTGGTAATGAAATATAACTTGAACCTTCAGATACAATTCTAATATCAGTAATATCACCTGTGCCTGTACCACTTTCTTGTACAATTTTATTTCCTGTGTAAGGATCGCCTCTTACAGTTTCATTTTCTAAAACAATATGTTCTTCTAAAATATTTTCTATATCTTGTAACAGATATTCTATGTTTTCTTCTTCAGCAGCTAAGTCACTATCTTCCTGAACCAAGTAATTTCCATCTTCTAATATAATACTGCCTTCTTCACTGTCGCCTTCTAAAACAAAAGTATATCTTCCATCTTCAGAACTTTCTAATATTACTGATCCACTATTGTCTTCTAATAATATATTTGATGCCGTGGCTTCTTCTTGTGTAAATCCTCCATTAACAACGGCTACTTTTGCTCTGGCATTACCACCACCTGTGTTTGTATTATTAAAAATAATATCATCGCCAATTTCATAACCTGTTCCACCATTTTCAATTACATAAGTATCAATCCCACCTCGACCAACACCGTTAATTTGAATATTAGATGATTCTCCACCTGTTTCTGTGATAGCAACATTATCATTTGCTGAATATAAAGAACCATCATTTATAATTGATAATTCAGTAGGAATACCAGTGACTATTGTTTTAATAAACAAATCATCTTCATCTGTTTTTGTTCCTCTAATTTCTTCACCAATAATAAATGTGCCATTTGTAGTTTCTGGATTTAAAGTAAATTCTGTAACTAAATTAGCACCTATTTGAAATTTAAAAACGTTTTCAGGTATCGCTGTAGCACCTGATGTTTGTCCTGTAATTGTACGACCAATTAAATCTGTTGAATCGCCATCTGTATCAACTGATCGTAAAATATTTTCTATTCCCCAATTACCATCCGATGCTCGTAATACACTTTCTCTAGGATAAGTTGTTTCTGAAGGCTCATCAAAAAGTAAATTAAAAAATACTTTATGAGCATCAGCTGTTCCTTTTCCTTTATAAAGTGATTTTATATTTTTAATTAATGTTCTTTTGTTAACATTTGAATCTAATTGTTCTGGTAAGGTACTTAAAAATTCATTTCTAAACTTTGTTAAAAAATTTGATATAACTTTATCAGGATCTCTAAAGTTTAATAAGTCTTGTATGTTTTCTACAGGATTAGGTTTATAATTATTAATGATACCACTGGCATTTGATGATGAACCTAAAACAGTTTCACCTACTATAAATTTATCTTGTGCTGAAATAAACAAACGACCATTAGTTAAGTCTTCTCCTAAAATTACAGCAGTTGCATTTGAAGTTTGACCTGTTATAGTTTCGCCACGTGTAAACTTTCCAAATACAGAACTTTCTAATAATATTTTGTCGCCTTCATCTTCTAGCGTTCTTTCAGAACCTACACGTGTACTATTTAATAATAAAACGTTTTCTTGGTTTGTTTCTGTTTCTAAAAATATACCATCAGTGGTTTGAATAGAAGTAACGGATAATTCAGCGGACTCCATAAATGTGTAGTACGCTTTAAGAAATTCTAAAAATTTAGGATGTTGCTCTAATACAAAATCAGGAGCCTGACTATTAATAAGATTGGATATTTTATCCGTAAACTTTGCCATAATTTTTTATTATGTGCCGTAACTAGATGAAGTGTTGTATCCTACTCCAGCATCAGCAGATCCTCCTACAAAAGTATCAGCAGACACAGTTATGTTTGAATTAGCAGTATCTAATTCTAAGATTTGATTTCTTACTGGAACAATATCGTTAGAGTTAGGTTGTACTGTGATTTCAATTACAGATGAAGCAGAACCACGGATATTTTCAACACTTGATACATTTAAAGAATTTATAGTTACAAGACCTGTAGCATAATTAATTGTACCTTGTGTATTGTTTACATACGTTCTAACAGCACCTACTAGATAATATCTTCTAATATTACCAGATCCATCATCATCTAAAAAATAAACATTAGTTGTATCGCCTACTACTTTAAATCCTGATGATTCTAAAATACCGCCTTCGGCTGATTTGTGTCCTGTATGTGGATTGTAAATAGCGTTTCTAAATTCTATATCATATCTTGCTGATGTAGCAATTCTTGGTGTAAATGATTTTCTAATTCTAATTGTTGAGATGTTTGATAAAATACTTGTATCAGTAGCATCTATTAAACCAGTAACTTTTGAATATCTAAAAATACTATCAAATTTTTGTAAATTATCTGTATTGTAATTATTTAAAGTCGTAATAATATTAGACTTAATTGTATCATCATCTTTTGTAGTTGCCTTTTCATCATATTTAACATTTGATGTTATTAATATTTTTGTTATCTCAGGATCAATAATTTCAGGTCTTACTGAAGCAACATTATATTTTTTTAATTGTGTAACAATACTTGTTTTTGTAGCAGCCGTTAAAGTAGAACCTGATAAAGGTAATATTGATATTTTAACAATACCATATTGTGGACTTTCATCATCTTCGCCACCCCAAGCACTAACAGATTGTATGTTAGGATAAATTTCTCTTACAAGTGTTTCGTAATCAGACGTTGTTACAGCTCTATCTTGTCTAGCATATTGTAATGGTGCGTTGTAACGAATTGATTCTTTTGATTGTGGTTCTGAACCGCCTTGAGCACTTGAAACTGTTGTTAATGAAACATTTGAAAAAGCGCCGATACTTCCATTTAATGTAAATGAAGAAGCACCATTAGCGTCTGTTTTATTTGTAACAATATATTCTAAATTAACAATGTTACCATCATCTAAAGCAGTTCCGATAATTCCGTCACCAAAATAAACTTCAAACTTACCATCTTCTACTTCTTGTACAAAATAAACTTTTGATGTTGAATCTAATTCTAAAATTCCATCAGCTTTTGTAAATGTTCTTGTTGTTGAATCAGTAGATGAATTTTGTACTGTAACTTTTAAAGTTGTAATGTCAGCACGATTAGTCGGTATTATAAATCTTTGGTCAGGATCTGTAGGATTAGCAGTATATTTAAAAGTTGTTAGTGTTCCTTCGTAAATAGGAATACTTAAAAATCTATAAACACCATTGACAGGTGTTATTGTGTGATCAGCATTTGTAACAAACTGATATGAGATGCCACCAATAGAAGTTGTAAACACGGTTCCTTTATCCATTGTAATAGAAGCACCTGTAGCATTATTTACCAGAATATCAATTGTTGCCGTCGGAGCTTTTGCTGATGTTGGTGTATAACCTAACATCTTGGCAAGTGAAACGATATTTTTTCTTATGTCAGCACTATCTAAGTACATTTCATTTGCTAACATATTAGCATTGAAACCTAGATAGTGTGTGTTGTAAGCTAAGACATCTAATAAAATTGATAAACCTGAACCCTCAAAGTTGTAATCAGAAAATTCTGGTTGTTTTTGTAAAAAAGTTTTTAGATTACTTTTTATATTATCAAAATCTAATTCTGAAATATTTAATTTATGATTTGCCATCTTATCTTAACCTTTGTAAAAAAGTTGTTACAACTATTGGGTCTGGAACTCCTCTAACGTAAAAATAAATTTTTACTTCTAATCTGTTTTTATCATCATCTTGCTCTAGCGAAATATCATTTAAAGCAACACGTGGTTCAAAGTTTGTAATTACTTCTTCTATTTTTCTTTTTAAAAAAATGCCTGTAATTGGTGTAAAAGGTTCAAACAATAACTCTCTAACTCCACATCCTATTTCAGGATGAAATGGTCTCTCGTAAAAGTTTGTTTGAACTAAATTACGTACACTTCTTTTTACAGCATCTATATCTTCAATCTTAGAAATATCGTTAGTAACAGGATTTCTTGTAAAATCTAAATCTAAATCTTTAAAAGTCCTGTTTGACCTTTTACTTTTATTAGTAGATGAAGCATCATAGTTTGCCATAATACTAATATTTATACACTATCCAGCAAAAACATTTGGTGAACCTGCCGCCACACTTGTACAACCTGATATAGCATCACCTACTCTACCACAACCTTTACCATTGACAAAAACAGTGCTTGAACCTTTAGCAATAGCTGCTGAATGTGGTGGACATGGCACACCTGGAAGTAAATGAACAGTATTGTTGTCACCTTGACGTGATACAGGTATACTGTTTACTCTTACATTTGGCGATCCTTGTGCTCTTGTCATTCCTGAACAATGAGGAACGTCAGCATCTCCGACTCTAGTTACCGCTGGCACGTGATATTAACTCCTTTAAGTAATCATTATACTTTGATATTTCATTATGTTGTTCTTCAGTATGAGGCTCAGGTGGATAATCTGGTTTAAACTCAATTAAATGTTCATACTGAGAAGGTATTTTATCAAATTCACTAAATCTTTCTATTTTGCCATTTCTTCTAATAACAAATTCACCTTTTAACATTTTTTATCTACTAGCTTGTTTAGCTGCTTTTTCAGCTGCCTTTCTTTTTTCTAGTATAATTGCTTGTCTTATTTTTCTGCCGATAGGTATGAATATAGAATGACACATCTCTTTGCCTTTTTTACTAATATATTCTACACTGATTTTTTTGTCTTTATCAAATTCAGACTGAACAGACCTAACTGCTTTTTTTAAACTAACTGCTTCTTTTTCTTTTTCATCACCTTTTTCATTCCAAAATTTAAATAATCTCATTTTTGCCATATATTATGCTCCATTAAATGAATCAACGTCAAGGGTGTCATATTTTATAGTATCTTTCCACGAATCATCATATTTTTCGTGTCGGCACTGATTACAACAAACAACTTCAACTTTTTTGTTATCGCCATCTGTGTGTTGTTGAATACAACTGTTTCCACAGTGGCAATCGTGTCCACAATTTTGACAATTTTTCATTTTTTTACCTTTTAAGACTATTTATTTTAAAAATTACAACTTGTTTGAACAGATTTCATATTATCCACGTCAATTTCTCTTTTTGATTCGACTGATTCTTTGATTTCTTCGCCGATTCGTTCTAAATCTGGTCTAATTTTACAATTTTCCAGTGTTTTTTGACAAGAAGAACAAAATAAGAACAAAAAAGTCAATAAAACACTGAAAAACAAGGGTTTTTTTCTCATTTTTTCCTGTTTTTTCGGGATTTTTCGCTTTACAAAACGATTTTTTTCCCTTATATTTAGTATATAATGATTAATAAGAAAGGAAACACTATGAAAGTAAAAGAATGGGCTTACGAAGAAGCCGAAAAAGCTGTTGATGCTATTATCGAAAAGTATCAAAATAAAAAAATCAATTTTGACCAAGCTGAAAAAGATATTTTAGCCGTTCAAAACGTTGATATGTTAGGTATTGACGAATATAACGTTTGTGAGGTACTTTAATGAGTAGTTTTTTTGGTATAGTAACAATCTTATCTGCTATATTTGCTGTTGGTGCCATTGAAGATTGTGGTGGTGCTTGTATCGGTAATGAAAACTGGACAGCATTTTTTATTTGCTTGACAATTATGATTATTTGTGGTATAATGACTATATTAACTATGAACAAGGAAGGACAATAAACTATGATGATAGAAACTTTAAACAAAATGAGTATCACTCAATTAAATGATACCAAGGCTATTATTGATACTCTTATAAAACAAAAAGTAAAAAATGAGATGAAAGTTGGTACTAAAGTTTTTGTAGTACAAAAAACTAAAAAAACTCCAGGTGTGATTACTAAAATTATGAATAGTAAATGTTTAGTTGACCTTATGGGTAAAATTTATAGAGTGCCAATGACAATGTTGGAGGTACAATAATGATAACTGTAACACAAACTGCTGAAACTTTAAACGAAGGTATCAAAAACTTGATGGCTGGTGCTAAAGATGACTATGTAAGAATGTCTACCTCTGGTGGTAGAGAACTTACTGGTTATTCTAAAGAACAAGTTGAACAATGGGATAATAAAACAAAAATTAAAGAAGGTAAAAAGTATATTAAGATTGTACAAGATACTGGTGTTTTTTGTTTTATCGTAAAAGAAGCCTTTAAACATTTTAAAAAAGGTGACATATTAAAAGCAGCTGGTTACAATGCTCCTGCTTTGAACTCACCAAGAGGTAACGTACTAACAGGTAACTATCCAATTCAATGGACTGGACCTTTATATTTAAAATAGGAGATATGATGAATAGAAGAAGAAAAATTTTTGAGAGAATAGTTAATCCTCTTTTATCAAAATACTTAACGGATCCTAGAGGCAAAGAAGTTTCTATTGCCAAAGGCATTCCGATAAAATATCTTAAATATTTTAAAGAAGTAAGTAACAATAAAAATGCTATGAATATCAGATACCGATATAGAGGCACATCAAAGCCAGGTTATCGTAGAGATCCTAGTTATGTGTTAATGGGTTGGGCTGATACATTTGCTATCTATCCTAGATGAAAATAGATCAAATATTAAAATGGGTGGCGACAGGATTTCTAATCATTGGCGCTGCCTTAAACTCACTGAATATCTATCCTTATGGACCTCTTATTAATCTCTTAGGTGGGTTTACTTGGTTGTCTGTCTCCATTATGTGGAGAGAGGCAGCCTTGATTACA
>Ga0213858_10001285_pt1 | contig 11934 bp, 5 predicted proteins | sample PICome_FD_160122 | JGI IMG/M metagenome (GOLD analysis project Ga0213858, IMG submission 160122) | Coastal seawater microbial communities near Pivers Island, North Carolina, United States - PICO245 | ecosystem: Environmental > Aquatic > Marine > Coastal | place: USA: North Carolina | collected... | reverse complement strand
AGGATCCCTTCTTACAAGGCACTCATACCCAACTTGCTTGTCCCCGCGGGTTAGTAAGCGCTCACTTAGTGCTTCAGAAAACGCCACGACCGCAGACTCGTCGCGCGTCGCTTCGGCGGTTAACACAGGTGCAAACACCAGCTCGTCCAGTACATCTCGAGAATAAACTCGCTCTAGCCGATCAATAGTTTTTTGAGTTGCTTGGTACTGAGCCACTATCGAAGCCAGTGCCTCCCCCTCGATACCTTCGCTCTCGGGAGCAGAATATAGAGCGGTATCGATCAGCGCAGCGTCGGTTAGGTAACTCGCTAGCGCCTCCTCATCTTTTAGGTATTGGCTGGACTTGCCCCGCGTCAATTTATATAGCGGTGGTTGCGCGATATAAACGTGGCCGCGCTCCACCAACTCTCGCATCTGACGGAAGAAAAAAGTCAGCAGTAAGGTTCGGATATGAGAGCCATCGACATCCGCGTCAGTCATGATAATGATGCGATGGTAACGAAGCTTGTCCGCGTCGAACTCGTCCTTGCCTATTCCGCATCCCAGAGCGGTCACTATGGTGCCGACTTCAGCAGAGCCAAGCATCTTATCGAAGCGGGCTTTCTCGACATTAAGGATCTTACCCTTGAGCGGCAGGATCGCTTGAAACTTACGATTACGACCTTGCTTGGCTGAACCACCAGCCGAATCACCCTCGACGAGATAAAGTTCACAAAGCGCAGGATCACGTTCCTGACAGTCCGCCAGCTTCCCAGGCAAGCCAGCAATATCCAGAGCACCTTTCCGTCGAGTCATTTCGCGAGCCTTCCTCGCGGCCTCTCGGGCACGTGCAGCATCGATCATTTTACCGACGATTAGCTTGGCGTCATTGGGGTTTTCAAGCATAAACTCAGCGAAGGCTGCTGACATCGCCGACTCAACAATGGGCTTCACTTCGCTAGACACTAACTTGTCTTTGGTTTGCGATGAAAACTTAGGATCCGGCACCTTTACTGACACGATAGCGGTAAGCCCTTCTCGCGCATCATCTCCAGTCGTGTTCACTTTGGCCTTTTTGGCCAATCCCTCTCGCTCGATATACGAGTTGAGTCCCCGTGTTAATGCAGACCTAAATCCTGCTAGGTGCGTACCACCATCGCGCTGAGGAATGTTGTTGGTGTAGCAGAAAATGTTTTCTTGGAAGCCGTCATTCCACTGCAGAGCCACCTCAACAACCACGCCGTCTTCACTCGCAGTTTCAAAGTGAAACACTCGATTGATAGGTGATTTCGCCTTATTCAAAAAGTCGACGAATGCACTCAATCCGCCGTCGTAACAATAGGTTTCGCTCTGACCACTGCGCTCATCGGTCAGGACAATACGAACACCCGAATTCAAAAACGCCAGCTCGCGCAACCGCTTTGCTAAAACGTCGTAATGAAAACTAATGTTGGTGAAGGTCTCCGCGGATGGTTTGAACCTAACCGAAGTTCCCGAGTCTGACGTCTCACCAACTACTGCCAAGGGCGCATCGGGTACACCATGACGATAGACCTGCTCATGGAGTTCGCCCTGCCGCCTGATGGTTAGCTTAAGCTCTTCCGACAAGGCGTTAACAACGGATACACCCACGCCATGCAAGCCACCGGATACTTTATATGTGTTGTCATCAAACTTACCGCCAGCATGAAGCACGGTCATGATGACCTCTGCCGCAGAGACGCCCTCCTCATGCTGCTCTGTGGGAATGCCGCGACCATCATCGCTGACAGACACCGACTCATCTGGATGAATCAGCACATCAATCTGACTGCAGTGCCCTGCCAATGCTTCGTCGATGGAATTATCGACCAACTCGAACACCATATGATGCAGGCCAGTACCGTCATCAGTGTCGCCAATGTACATCCCTGGACGCTTTCTCACGGCATCAAGACCTTTCAACACCTTGATACTCGAAGAATCGTAATTAGCGTCTTCATTCATTGTTTTATCGTCTGTCATTGGTGACCTTTAATCGCATTAACCGCGCTGATTCGCGGCAATCAGTGTTGCACTACCAGAATGTTCCACGTGGAACACACCCGACAAGCTCTTTAGGCTCGCCCTTCTCAACCGATGGGTATCAACCATCGTTGCCAGCACTTGTTGCTGACCCTCATCCAAAACGCGAAATACAGCCTCTGCATGAGTATCGTCTAACTCGGCCGCCACATCATCAACGAGAAAGATGGGCGCCGTATCGCTCTTACGGCATTGTAAACGGCCTTGTGCGAGTTTTAGAGCCGCCATAAACACCTTCATCTGGCCTCTAGAAAACGCATCTGACGCCAACCCGTGAACAGTGCTTACCACCAGATCTGCGCGATGCGGGCCAACACTGGTGAAACCCCGCTGAACATCTTTATCTTTCACCGAGGCTAATGCTTGCTCCAAGCCTTTGTCATCAGACCAGCCTTGCTGAAACGTTAACTGCCAATCGGGAAGAAAGACGTTCATTTCGTCGAGCAATGACCTCAACTCAACAGCCAGCGCTTGCACACCCTCACCACGCATTGCCGTAACCGCCTCGCCGGACTCAATAATGGCCTCTAACCAACTATCGCTTGCCTCTAGGATACCATGCCGCAACGCCGCATTGCGTTGCTTTATTGCGCGCGCGTAGTTATTAGCGTGAGACGCAAACCGCTGTTGTTCCACGTGGAACATTAACTGATCAACCACCTTACGCCTCGCTTCCGGTCCCTCCCACAAGGCAGACAACACATTCGACGTCAGCAACACGCAGGGTAACTCGATTGCTAACTCGGAGAGAGATTTAACGTGGGTGCCGGCAATCTTCGCTTGTCCGGCGCCGCGCCGGTTGCGACTAACACCTATCAGCTTAGTGGCGTCGCCCTTTCGGACCTCACCGACTACCGTGCAGTCTTCCTTTGTCGATTGAATTACCGACTTAATGCTCGTCGTGCTAAAGGGCCGTCCGGTACTGATAATGTGGACTGCATCAAGGATGGTTGTCTTTCCGGCACCGTTGGCGCCAGTGAAAACGCTCACCCCTGGAGCTAAAGACAGCTCCAAGGATTCAAAATTACGAAGTTGATTTATCGAAAGGCTCGATAGCAAAAAACAGGCTCTGGCTCTGACTTACAAGCGCATTGGCATGACTACATACAAAGCCTCGGCTGACTCAGCGTTCCCGCTTTCACCCTCTTCAATCAAAGCAGAATTTGCCGAATCGGATAACGACATGCGTATCGATTCGCCGGACAGAACGCCCAGAACGTCAAGCAAGTAGCTCACATTAAATCCTACCTCTAACGCGTCACCCGAGTAATCTACCGCCAAAGACTCTTCGGCCTGCTCTTGCTCAGGGTTGTTCGCCGTAATTTCGAGTGCACCTGGCGTCAAAGACAGCCTGACACCACGATACTTTTCATTCGACAGGATCGCCGTTCTCGTGAAAGCCTGCTTAAGCTCCAAGCGATTACCCGACACTGACTTGTCGGGGGATTTAGGCAAAACCCGTTCGTAGTCCGGGAACTTGCCATCGACCAACTTAGAGGTGAACGTAAATTGCTCGGTGACCGCGCGAACATGATTGCTACCCATCACCAAGCTCACAGAGCCTTCCCCATCGAGCAGGCGCGCTAGCTCTAAGATGCCTTTCCTAGGCACAATCACGGCTGTATCGGCAGCTGCCACCTGATCTGGACCTGTGCACAGCGCCAAACGGTGACCATCGGTAGCAACAAAACGCAATCGTCCCGAAGCCAGCTCGACGTACATACCATTTAGATAATAACGAACGTCCTGCTGCGCCATGGCGAACGCTGTGCGCTCGATCATTGACCGCACTAAGGCTTGAGATAGCGACAATTCAATATCGCCAACATCAGCCTCTACCGTAGGAAACTCAGAGGCCGGCAGAGTCGATAACGTAAAACGGCTCCGCCCTGCCTTCACCAGCGCCTTGCCGTCCTCAACCGAAAATTCAATATCCGCGCCATCGGGTAATGATTTACAAATATCTACCAATTTCCTAGCGGGTACCGTGATGTCACCATCGGCTGCGCCCGTAACGCTGAGTCTCCCTACCAACTCGACCTCAAGGTCAGTACCGGTCAATGATAGGTTCTGGCCATCTAGCGACAGTAAAACGTTTGACAGAATTGGCAGCGTTTGACGTCGCTCAACCACCCCCGCAACCAGATTCAAAGGCTTAATCAACTCGTCTTTTGAAACTGAAAACTTCATCAATATTCTCCAGGAATTAGGTCGTTAACGAGCGCAACAAGTTTTTATAATCTTCTCGAATATCGGATGTTGTCTCTCGCAATTCCACTATCTTACGACATGCGTGGAGCACTGTCGTGTGATCTCTACCACCAAATGAATCACCAATCTCTGGCAAGGAGTGGTTAGTCAGCTCTTTCGCGAGCGCCATGGCCATTTGCCTCGGTCTTGCGACTGAGCGATTGCGCCGCTTTGACATCAAATCAGCAACCTTGATCTTGTAGTAATCAGCGACAATTCTTTTGATGTTTTCAAGAGATACCTGCTTATCTTGAAGTGCAAGCAGGTCCTTTAGGCTCTCCTTGATTAGGTCAATATCAAACGGCCTACCAGTGAAGTTAGCGCTGGCGATAACTCGCTTCAAGGCACCCTCCAATTCTCTTACGTTCGATCTGATACGTTGAGCAATAAAGAAAGCCGCGTCATTAGAAAGATCAATACCCGCCTGCTCTGCTTTCTTTTTCAGAATGGCGACCCTTGTTTCCAGTTCGGGAGGCTCGACCGCCACCGTGAGACCCCAACCAAAGCGGCTCTTTAATCGTTCCTCAACACCATCAATTTCCTTTGGATACCGATCACAGGTCAAGATCATTTGCTGACCGCCCTCGAGCAATGCGTTAAACGTGTGAAAGAACTCTTCCTGCGATCGATCTTTGTTCGCAAAAAACTGAATGTCGTCGATTAGCAAAGCATCCACCGAGCGGTAATAACGCTTGAAGTCATTGATAGCATTTAGCTGCAGTGCTTTCACCATATCGGCAACAAACCGCTCGCTATGCAAATACACAATCTTCGCATCGGGCTTCTGAAGACGAAGGGCATTTCCAACCGCGTGCATCAAATGGGTTTTACCAAGGCCAACCCCACCGTACAAAAACAAGGGGTTATAGGCATCACCGGGGCTTCTTGCCACCTGCTGTGCAGCCGCTAACGCCAACTGGTTGCTCTTACCCTCTACAAAGTTAGAGAACGTATAACTATCAACGAGGTTATGCTGATGTGAGGGCACAACAGTTCGGCTGTTTTCTGAGACAATTGCTGTCCTGGTGCCTGTGACGACGGCCGGTGATCGCCTTGGCTTTCCAAGCGCCATATCGTCGTCGGCAATAGGATGAGAGACCGGCGATACATCACCACCTCCTGCTGGCGACGATTTAAAAGCTGGCCTGGCAACTCTGGGTGATTCGGCATCTTGAACAACGAAGGCAGCGGTATCAATTTGTGAGTTAGAGGCATCTTTCAAACAAGCATCGATCGACTCGCCAAATTTTTCCTCAACAAAGTCCCTAATAAATCGGTTGGGCGCTCCTAGAACAAAATCTGACCGACCCCCGACCACTTGGAGCGGACGAATCCACGTATTAAATTGTGCTTCAGGCACTGCCGACCTAAGGCGCTTAAGGCACTGCTCCCAAAGTAACTGGCCAGTGTTGTCGTTAACGTTACTCGATACCGTGCTGTATCCGTTGGCCATGCAAGTCTCCGCCCTACATTTATCAGTTGCGAACATATCGCTACAAAGCCAGGCGCCAGATTATCGTTATTGGGCTGTCGCTTAACTTGCTACTCTTGCTCGTTGGAGCTATTCAGGCAGTCGCTGATGTTAAAGGCACTGCGCGAAAGCGATGTGCCTAGTTATCCACACAATTAATCATCTTTCAAGTAAAAATATTTTCTATAAAAATCATTGGCTTAAATAAGTTATTAGCAGCTACTACAAAAATAAAGCGAAAACCACCCTGGTTTTCAATCGGGCTGTTAATAACATGTGTGTAACTTGTTATCGGGTTGTGCCAAAACCCCTTTTTTCAGAACTAGCAACCTATCGTGGTTGCGCAATTACTTATTCCTTTACGTAAGCAGTTACTCACCAAGAAAAAAGTTTAAAAAAGTTTGATTCGAAGACTGCAGATCGTGGATTCGTTGAGAGCCTTGCCTATCAAGGACTCCGCCCCTATAATCGCGCCCCCTTTAGATTAAGAGATATCAAGGTCTCGGCATGAAGCGTACATTCCAGCCCAGCGTGTTGAAGCGAAAAAGAAATCACGGATTCAGAGCCCGTATGGCAACGAAGAATGGTCGTAAAGTCTTAGCCCGCCGTCGTGCACGCGGCCGAGTCCGTCTATCGGCATAGCGCCTTACGGAGCACTCTGTGCCCGGAACACACGCTTTTCCAAAATCTTCACGCCTTCTCGACTCTGCTGCCTATTCCAATGTGTTTGATGGGTGCGAATATAAAGCGTCCAGTAGGATAGGCACACTACTCAGTGTGACAACCGCACTCCCGTGCTCACGCATTGGGATCGTAGTTGCAAAACGACAGGTAAAACACGCTAACCAGCGGAATCAGGTAAAACGCCTGGTAAGAGAAGACTTTCGGCTAAGGTCTTTTCCACAGTCTTCGGATTATGTCTTTTTAGCCAGGCACCCTTGCTCAGAGCTAAATAAAGCGCAGTTTGCCAACGAGCTCGATCGCTTGTGGCAAAAGCTCGGTTGTTCAGAGCGCGCTTCCAACACCAAGCGATAAAATGAAGCGACTGATAAAAATCTGTATTAGAGGATACCAACTGATTATTAGTCCCTTAATCGGACAGCGGTGTCGCTTTCAGCCCACCTGTTCTAGCTACGCCATTGAAGCCGTTGAAGAGCACGGCGTTATAAAAGGTACTTATCTCGGGATAAAAAGGGTCTTGCGCTGTCATCCCTGGGGCTCGGGAGGGTATGATCCCGTACCATCAACTAGTGGCCCTAACTCGGCTAATGACCAATCTGAGATAAAACATGAATCCGACTAGACTGCTTCTGCTAAGCACGAGTGCAATGCTGACCTTGCTACTCCTTATCGAGTGGAACGAGTTTTCTGCTGAGCTGAACGCTAGCCAAGAGGTAGACCGATTCGCCGTTTCAGATCAGCCCACTACTACGCCTGCCACTATCACCAACACTGATAGCTTGGAAACCGCAGCGAACGACAACAATATCGGCGATATTCCTACGATTATCCAACCAGCTACCGATACGCCAACTATCCAAACTTCGGGTAGAAACCTGATCGAACTAACAACGGAATCTCTCGATTTAGCGATAGACCTTCGCGGTGGTGACATTGTTAGAGCATCGTTGCCACGGTTTTTGGAGCGACTCGATGAGCCAGGCAAACCATTTTTACTGCTCGAAGACAACAACACGCGAACTTATGTTGCCCAGAGTGGACTGATCGGGCCCGACGGCATCGATGATGCATCAGGGCGCGCGAATTACCACTACGTGGCCACCAACAAAAACACAGACGACGCTTCGACCGAGGTAACATTAGATTGGATTGGAAACTCTGATCTCAACGTCCAAAAGATATTCACTGCTTACGATGATCATCACTACGTTGACGTGGCATTTAAGGTCACCAATAACCGTTCAAGTACTGCGAATGTTACGCCATTCGCTCAACTGAAGCGTGACAATAGTCCGGCTCCTGATACCAACACGGGCATTGGTATGCAACCTTTTCTCGGTGTTGCGCTCACTCAACCAGAGGATCGTTACACCAAATTCGGTTTTAATGACATTGCAGACGAGCCATTCTCAAAACAGCTAGAAGGTGGTTGGATTGCAGTGATGCAACACTACTTCGTATCTGCTTGGATTCCAAACCAAAATCAATCGCATTACTTTTTCTCTCGCAAGAATTCGAGGGGTGACAATGTTGCCGGATTCACCAACCCTGCTACTTCGATAGCACCAGGCGAAACTGTTGTGCTCAGCAACCGCCTGTATATTGGTCCCAAAGATCAGCCAGCTCTGGCCGAACTTGCAGACTACCTGGATCTCGTCATCGACTACGGAGTCTTGTGGTGGATCGCCAAACCGCTGTTCTGGCTCCTGACGCAAATTCAAACTCTCGTCGTCAATTGGGGCGTAGCCATCATCCTGCTGACAATCTTGGTCAAAGCCGCTTTCTTTCAATTATCCGCGGCAGGCTACCGATCGATGGCGAAAATGCGAACGGTTCAGCCAAAAATTCACGCCATCAGGGATCAATACGCCGATGATCGAAACAAGCTGAATCAAGCGATGATGGACCTTTGGAAAAAGGAAAAAATCAACCCTATGGGAGGCTGTCTGCCACTCCTGATTCAGATGCCGGTATTTCTCGCTTTGTATTGGGTATTGATGGAGTCAGTTGAATTGCGGCACGCACCGTTTGCACTTTGGATTACAGATCTCTCCGCGATGGATCCCTATTTTGTACTCCCGATTCTGATGGGCATTAGCATGTATCTGATGCAATCGCTGAATCCTGCACCCCCGGACCCCATCCAAGCTAAAATCATGCAGTACATGCCCATAGCCTTTACCTTCTTGATGCTTTGGTTCCCCGCGGGATTGGTGCTGTACTGGTTGTGCAATAACGTCCTATCGTTTGCGCAACAATACGTCATCACTCGGCAAATCGAGAAGCTAGCAGCCTAGCTCTCAACTCGCCAATGAGAGCACTTGAAACAGACACGATCGCGGCTATAGCTACTGCTAGTGGTAACGGCGCGATCGGTGTTATTCGATTAAGTGGACCACAGGCGAGATCCATTGCCGAGGGACTAACCGACAAAGTCTTGCAGCCTCGATATGCGCACCTCACCACTTTTAAATCGAGTGATGGAGTCGTCCTCGATTCTGGTTTAAGCCTGTACTTTCCTGCTCCCAATTCCTTTACCGGCGAAGACGTTGTTGAACTACAAGGTCATGGTGGTCAGTATGTTTTGCGTGCTTTACTAAGCGATTGCATCGGTCGAGGTGCGAGACTCGCCAACCCAGGAGAATTTTCAGAACGTGCATTCCATAATGAGAAAATTGACCTAATTCAGGCGGAAGCAATTGCTGACCTGATCGCAGCAGAAACCGAGACAGCTGCTCACCTCGCCACATCGTCCTTAAGTGGGGCTTTCTCCAGTATTATCACCGAGTTGTCACTGCAGTTAACAGAACTCAGAGCACTTACCGAAGCGTCTATCGATTTCCCCGAAGAGGACATCGATGTAATTTCTCGTCACAATGTCCTCGATCGACTTCACGGACTACTCGAAACTCTACAAAAATTGACAGAAGAGGTCGCCGCAGCTCAGCAGCTGAGTCAGGGTATTAATATTGCGTTGATGGGTCCTCCGAATGCGGGAAAAAGTAGCCTGCTCAATGCTCTAGCAAAAGACGAAGTAGCGATCGTTACCAACCAAGCAGGCACCACGCGAGATGTTGTCACTCGCAGCGTCATGATTAATGGTTTAGGGATTGACCTTGTTGATACTGCCGGGCTTCGCGAAACCACCGATGAGATCGAAGCTGAAGGCATTTTACGAGCAAAAAATGCGGCCAATCACGCTGACTTAATACTCGAAATACAAGACGATTCAGCTCAAGAAAAAGGCGAGTCAATCGATATCACCACACCGAGCCGAACCATTCGAGTCATTAACAAAATTGATCTTTCTGGTCGTGATCCTGGCATTGCCAAGGGCTCAGAAATACCGACTGTAGCAATTTCGACTTTAACCGGGGCTGGGCTTGATCAACTGCAACAGCTCATCACTGAGACCGCATTGACATCCTCGACGACCAACTCTCGGTTCAGTGCGCGTCATCGGCACGTGACGGCTCTTAAGGAAGCTAAAACAGCACTTATTACATCACTATCGAACTACGAGAATCACAACGCTGCAGAATTATTGTCTGAAGATTTGAAAAATGTTCAAGCACAACTCGATGGACTCACTGGCGTTATTACTAGTGACGATATCCTAGGACAAATCTTTAGCTCGTTTTGCATAGGAAAATGACGGTCTTTCCACATCCTCTCCACAGAACAGCTCATATGTCTGCACTAAAACTTCTTAGCCTCACACTAACGACACATATCATGGCATCAACTTGGGGATGAGTTGTAGACAACCACTCGATAACATTTCTCCCCCGGTAAAGCCAAACGAAACCTACAGAAAAATCCTCACCTTTTGCACGATATCTTCGCAGACCTTAGTGACAGCTACACACAAGATTGAGATCGACGCTCGGACCGTTCCGTACTAGCTTTGCTAGATCTATCCACACAATCCAGCCCTCCTAATAACAACAACATCTAATTATCTACTCTAAAAAAATTAACTTATTTAATTAGTTTTTATTAGTGAGTAACTTTTGTCAGGGGTGAGAAAATTTGACTCTAGCTTGGTGACATTCATCAATTCATTAAACAGCTCGAAATCAAAATTACAGGGATCGCTGAGTTTTCCTCCGATCGGTTAAAACGAAGCTATCAATCATCATGAGCGAATCAATACCAGGTTAGCTCGCAGTAAGGCTGTGGCGCTGAGATATTTAAGGTCTTAAGTTGCGTCAAGTAAGCGCGTATACTGCGCCGCCCATAAGTTACTTGGAGAAGTCCAGTGACAAATCGAAGCAGGCAGTTTGACGTCATTGTTGTTGGCGGCGGTCACGCTGGCACCGAAGCCGCGCTTGCTTCTGCTCGAGTGGGTGCCAATACCCTGTTGGTAACACATGCTATCGATACCTTGGGACAGATGTCCTGCAATCCAGCGATCGGTGGCATTGGTAAAAGTCATCTAGTTCGAGAAATCGATGCGCTCGGCGGTGTCATGGCGATAGCCACAGATCGGGCTGGTATTCAGTTTCGCGTTTTGAATGCCAGGAAAGGCCCGGCTGTCAGAGCCACGAGAGCACAGGCCGATCGCTCCCTATACAGAAATGCCATTCAACAGGTATTGATATCACAACCTGGTTTGTCGATTTTCCAGGATGCTGTCGATGACATTCTGCTCGATGCAGATAGGGTAGCTGGCGTGGTTACCGCTAGCGGTATCCAATTCAAGGCTGCGTCTGTGGTATTGACGGCTGGCACTTTCCTAAACGGAAAAATTCATATCGGTTTAGAGAATCGTGCGGGCGGTCGTATGGGCGATGCGGCGGTCACCACCCTTGCTGATCGGTTGAAAGAGTTATGTCCGCGTACTGATCGTCTTAAAACTGGTACTCCGCCCCGAATTGATGGAAATTCGGTCGATTTTTCTGTCATGGAAGAGCAGTGGGGTGACGAGCCGAGACCGGTGATGTCGCAGCGAGGAAGTACCGCTCAACATCCAAAGCAGTTGTGTTGCTGGATTACCAAGACTAACGAAAAAACCCATGAGTTTATTCGTAATGGTTTAGATCGATCACCCATGTTTAGTGGCGTGATAGAGGGTACAGGACCTCGCTACTGTCCCAGTATCGAAGACAAAATTCATCGCTTTGCTGATAAGTCGTCTCACCAAATATTTTTAGAGCCTGAAGGGCTCAATACCTCAGAGCTATATCCCAATGGGATTTCGACCTCACTGCCCTTTGATGTGCAGGAGAGTTTCGTTCGCTCTATCGCAGGGATGGAGAATGCTCACATCACTCGCCCGGGATATGCCATTGAATACGATTATTTCGATCCCCGTGATTTGAGCCATAGTTTGCAAACTTCCCAAATAACCGGGTTGTTTTTTGCCGGCCAGATCAACGGGACGACCGGGTATGAAGAGGCTGCAGCGCAGGGCTTATTGGCAGGTGTTAATGCCGCTCGCTTGTGTGCGGACCTTCCATTTTGGGAGCCACGACGCGATGAAGCCT
>Ga0213858_10001282_pt1 | contig 11965 bp, 23 predicted proteins | sample PICome_FD_160122 | JGI IMG/M metagenome (GOLD analysis project Ga0213858, IMG submission 160122) | Coastal seawater microbial communities near Pivers Island, North Carolina, United States - PICO245 | ecosystem: Environmental > Aquatic > Marine > Coastal | place: USA: North Carolina | collected... | reverse complement strand
GCATACGACGCTCAAACTCTTTGTCCTCTTGATCGCCTTCCTTCAAGTTTCTAGTAATTGCATTGATCTTGTCAATTTCAAGTTCTTGAGGAACAGCTTGAGCCTCAGCCATAAGCTTCGTAGCCCGCGCTTGAGACTCTTGTGCCTGACCCATAAGTGCGGCTGTCTGAGACTTCTGTAGCTCTGCCTGCACTTGTTGTGCTTGCATTTGAGCTTGTTGAGCCTGCGGGTTAGGTTGCATGGCCTGAGTCATTGCCGCTATCAACTCTTCGCGATTCGACAGGTTCATATTGTCAATAATCGACTGAACCAATGTTGGATAGAGCGGAGATTCTTGACCCATTGTCTGAAGCAATTGAACAAGCTGAGTAACTTCGTACTCTCTAGCAATAATGCCCAGCGTAGAGCTAGCGTTAAACTTATAGTCAGCAACAGGGTAGTTTTCAGGATCAAACTGCATATAGCGATATGCGGCTTTCTTAACAAATGGAATCAAGAATGATTGTTGGAAGTTAATTAGTGTGCGTTTATGCCGTTTAATAATAGCCCCTAACGACATACTAATACCGGCGGCAGTGGACTCACCATTAACCTGACCAGCAATACCGGCGGAATCTACCGCGCCAGTAGCCTGCTGAACCATCTGCTGTAATGCACCGGCTTGAGCAAAGGTAATCTGACTTACCTGCCCAAAGTTAAACGGCTGTAATACCTCGCGGGGATCACCGTTTGTTAATACCATCTTGCCGGGGCGTACTTCAGGTTTAGCACCTCTAGGCAGGCGGGTGGCATCAATAGCCATCATTGGGTGAATAGTAAGGCTTAGTGCATCGATTCGAGCACGGAGTTCTGTATCGAGTGCTTTTTGAGAGTTATAGCCTTTCTCACAAACGCCACGACCCCAGAATCGGCCAGGCACTACATCCCAAGGGAATGCTACAACAGGGCGATCCTGCATCATGTACGGGTTAGGCTCCGCCTTGAGAAGAATCCCGCCGTTAGCAATGACTACAATCGCCTCGACATACTTAGAGTCCGAGTCATCATCGATGTTATCCATTAAATCTCTGGGAACAAGACCATAGTATTTAGTCAGTCGAACCTTATCGTCATTGTAGATAGTGAGATCCTGATCAGGCTCTAGATCGGTATCGGGAGCGGCAGGACCCACATAGACATCCTTATAAACACCTTGCTCTTGCAGGAGTTCTACTTGGTGTCGGCTTACAAATTCGTCAACTGCAACACCCATAGCGTCTTCAACTGACGTAGCAACAGGATCAATTAGGAAGTTCTGCGGGAGAACGGGCTTTAGCTTTACTTTAACTCGATCGGTAATGCTAACACCTACCGCCTGAAGATCCCCATCCATGACAGGCTGGGTGGCTGGTGCCATTTCTTTCATTTCTTCGATAACGATTTCACCAACGCCGGTTCCAAATACCGCCGCGTTGATTAGGCATTCCGCAACAGACTTGCGGATCATGCAGTTTTCAAAGTCTTCGGTTAGTTTGTTTCGGAGAAAAAGGACGTCCTGACGTTCGGTATCACCCATATTGTCAGAGACGTCAAACCACTTTCCTCGTCCAAAGGTAGCCTCTTCGAGTTCGGCTACATTAGATTCAACGGCCTGCTGTAGTGCAGGAGAAATAATCCTAGAACGCTCAGAACGGCGCTCACTATCAGCAGGATCCCAGATACCGCGCCAGAGTCTATAATACTCTTCAAAACGGTCTTCATAATTCGATTCATAGTAGTCACGCCAGTCTTCGCACTTGCTAATAACCCAGCCTTCGACTGACTCCTCAATAACGATTGGATCTGTTTCATACAGCTCACTCATATTAATACCCTGCTACCACGTCTAGGATTTCGTGGTCTTCAATTTCATATTCGTAGTCATAGGCTACATTAGCTAGTTGGTCAATGTACGCTAATGCATCCACTAAGTCATCATGGGTAAGCGGATCAGGAAACTGAAATAGCTGATCAAGGAATCTAGAGTTCCACTCCCCTTTATTTAATGTAATAAACCCGTTTTCAAATCTGCCCTGCAATGCCCACATGATTCTGTCGGTTTTCTTTTTGTTGCCGTGGGTTAATTCTTCTACCCGAAAGAAATTGCCATAGCGCTTTTGCAAATCCATTAACGGCGACATTACCGCCTGTTTAGCAATTCCTCGTTCGATACCCACACTAACGGGGCGATAATCTCGTACTGCCTGAAATATTTTGGCCGCGGTTTCGTCAAGGCTCCAGCGTCCGTAGATAATATTATCAACATACCAACCGCTAGGACTAACCTTGACCACCGCGATTGCGGTGTCATCCAGCTTTGTATTCTTGGTACGTTTCTTGTTGACTTCCTCAAATCCAGCCAAGTCAACGGCAATATAATAATCTCCTACATCCGGCTCATCTTCACTAACGACAACCCAATCTTCCTTAAACATTTCTGAACCACGGGCTTCAAACGACGCCATAAACTCCTGACGAAACGCATAAGAAGACATAGACTTTTTTGCAATATTAATTTCCCCTTCATCAAGAAGAGGATTATCGTAAGAAGTAAAGTGCCATGCCTTGTACGTTTCATCATCACCAAGCTCCGCATACTTATACAGTTCATAGAAATGGTTCCTTCCCATCGGCGTGCCAATAAACATTGCACAACCCTTTTGATCCGCCAAAGCGGGTCTCAAGATCTGCTCGAATACTTCCGGTTTCATATCGGCGTATTCGTCCATCACTAAGAATTTAAGACTGACACCTCGCATTGTTTCGGGTCGGTCAGCGCCCTTGAGGCTGATGGTGGCTCCGTTGACGAGTTTGATTTGCAGATTGTTGATATGACTGCCAGCGATAACAGGATGCCCAAGCTCCAGAAGGGTTTGCCACATGATGTCTCGGGCTTGTCCTTGTGTTGGAGCAACGTAAAATACGTGTCCCCTATCGGCCTGAAGAGCATTTACTATTAACATCCATGCGGCTAACCGTGATTTACCCGTTCGTCGTCCTGCCGCTACGATTTTAAAACGAGTGTCGTCTGACCAAACTTGTTGTTGCCAAGGCAATAGTTCGATATTGAGATCAGTCATTATTCAAACTCATCTATCTCATCCTGAGTTAGTTCTCTCTCAGTTGATCCAGATTCCTTTAGCAAGTGATTAAGTTCAGAGGGTGAGCCAAACTTATACATAATTGCCGGCACCGCTCTTCTCCCTGTTAAAAACTCAACCATATCCCACCCTTCTTGGCCGGGTGGAATACGAACATACGAGTGTTCGATGTCGTGTTTGGTTAGTTTTTTTCTGATTGATTTACAGCCTTCGCACCAATCAGCGCCAAGTACAATAACCATCAGTCAAAGTCATTAAACGGCGATACCCGCTCTTCTAAATTAAAAGTTACTGAAAACTCTACATCACCAGTACTTCCTGTTTGGCACTTAACGACTTCGCCAGCCTGAATAACAAATAACGGAATAGACGACTGACCTCCTAGCGTTTCTTTATTGCCGCCATTAATACTATCGCCATCGAAGAAAAACAGTTGGTCAACACCAGCACTATTTTCCCACTTTAAAGTTACTGTATTAGCACTACCGCCATGATTAGCAATAAAGATGTAGTAAATATTAGCTACATAACCCGTAGGAACAGTAAATAGAGTAGTTTCGTCGGTTGTCGTAATTGTTTGGTGTTTAGTAGTCAGCATTAGTAGAGCCAGATTCGTGGAGTAGTGTCTCGGATATCGAGGTGAACAAAGCCATCAGCAATACCGATACCAGAAAAACCAGCATAAATAGCCTGATCAACGATTGTAAACCGATCAGCCGAGTTAGTGATTCTAATATCAGCGGCGATGCCTTGAGAGTGAGTGCCAGGAACAGGTTTTTTAGCCTCAACGGAGTGAGAAGGATCTCTATAGCCGCTAGTGATGATAAAAGGAAAGTCGCAAACCTTCCTTAAGTGATCAAGACGATGCAAAAAATCAGGGTGCATTTCATTTTTACCCGTTTCCTGGCAATCAAACTCCGATAGTTCAAAGAACCTCATCACTTTCCCCGTCAATCACTGTAGGTTGGATAGTGGAAGTGTCTACTTCTTTAATATCCGCCATCCCTACGCCGCTTATATTAATCTGAATAGCAGATTTACCGCCATTCTGCACCACATCCTTTTCAAAAGCCGCTACGGGAAGGATTCTATCCATTACCAACTTCCATGCCGCCGCCTGATTCTTGTGATCATGGTCTAACGCCGCATCAAAAATGGTATCCAACACCCTTTTCGACTTAGGAGATGCCAGCATACGAGCCTTGTACTCGTTAATAATCGTCGCATCACCCTTTGGACGGCCGGGTTTTCCCCTACCACCGGGAGAGTTCTTAGCCAAATCCTTTTTAGAGGGTCTGCCTTGCTCCTGTTTACGCTGTTTGATTTCTTGCTTACGGCGTTTGTAGTAACTTTCTTCCATAATTTAATGATCGTTGAAGTTTCCAAACTTTTCAATCATAAAACATCGCCACAAAGTTTCTATCGGCTTTGTTTCGTGTGCTTCTAACTTTAATCTTGGCCCATAACCAAAATCACAAGCCTGAGCATTTAACGAAAAATACTTTTTATCAGACCATCCATTAACTTTAAATACATTTGGGTTAGATGTCGCCCCAACCAAAATGGCAACATCAGCCCTAAATTTATCTAACGTATCAAAAACTAATGGCCCTTCTTCTTTATTGGTAAACTTTACATCAATCGATGTATTGCCATGCCATAAGTCAATGCCACCATCACTTAATATATTAATAGTAGGTAAATCAAGATTAAAAAGCCGAGCAATAACAAACTCAGCCTTAAAGCCCTGTATGTTTGCTTCAACCCTACTTTGATTTTTGTTATCTAACCTTGGTGGGAAGCCTTGCATCTCACAAAGCTTAACAGTATCAGCCCCCATCAGAGCCGATGTATGCGCGTCCTTTTTACTGATCGATAAGTACAAAAGAAAAAGAGCTCCTTTATGCCCTCCAACCCTCCCTATCCTATATAGATACCTTTACTAAAACAATCCCTCCTGTCCTTTTTTTATTCAGAATGCCCGTTAGGGCATGCAGGATGCCCAGAATGCCCAGCGTGCCCATGATTTAGGGGGCGGGTACTTAAAATAAGTTAGTGCTTACTAACAAATAGAGGGAAAACAATTAGTTATCTTGGATCGGAAATCACCCTTTTTTGTATCTGGGTGGGAACTATATATTCACCGAAGTCGCACTGACCCCCCCCCGGTACCGTAATTTCCGTATCTTTTAACCGAAACATCCCGCAGATTTGCTATATATCCAGCCAATGCATACAGGTGCCATAAAATATATAACGCGTAATTCTGTAGGAGCACTGTATGTGTGTCGGAGAAGGATCCACTTAACCTATACAACATCGAGGATTCGTTCGGATAACCAACACCGCTGGAGGTACTGCGAACATCGTTGGCTCGCTATAAAGCGCGGTTTACCTCGGTAATCCCTTCATACGGGATTCCCTTCGGCACGTCCTCCGGACTAAACCTCTTTCTGCCGCTCGCGCCCGCGCGCTCTCTACATAACCGGGTAACTTTATTCGGCTCCCTATCGGTCGGGGGTTCACGCTCCCGCATCCGTTCACCCCTTCCCGAATATCCGCATGATTCCGCCGCAGAGCGGCTCCATCTAGCGGAACAGTTACCCGCCTATGTGGCGCGGGTTAGTCATAGCATGGGCGAGGTGAGTGTAAAGACCCTCGTCGCAAGCTCCTCGGCGAGAACCGTAAACAAAACCCTTGAGGGTTTTACGGTTGTCTTGACACGCAAACTTGTCTGGGTATCGACCCAGCCACGGATATACCCACATCCGCGCCTGTCTCGATTCCAGCCATAGCAGTTTGCCCCTCGCTAATCCATGCTGTGTGGGAAGTGTCCCATTCGGGACAAATCAATCAAGAGTCAAGGAGACTTAAAATGAAAACATCTATCGAAGTTATGAACAAGGTTGAATCCATCTCACTCGCCGCTTGGACTCCAAAATACGGATCGAGCAATGACCGGGCACCTACACACGGCGGAAACATCGTATTCAAATTCACAGACGGCTCGGAGATGCGGTTGCCGATGTCATTCTGGTTTAATCAAAAGCCAGAGGGTCGACGTCCGAACATAAGCGGATGTATCGATCGAATGGCTTGCGAGCGGATGTTCGAATCCATCGAGAAGTTTCAGGGTGAGTGCACCATTGACAATCCGAACTTGCGATACGATCCCTCCGCCAAAAAGGTCGACAAAACCGAAAAGACCTTGCCTAGCAACAAGCGTCGCAAAATCGCTTAAACAAATTCCAAGGGAGCTTCGGCTCCCTTTTTTTATGTTGGTTTCCAATCTTAAGCGCCAGGGCACGCGGTAGCCGCGGCATAGCCGCGCTATTTACCGCTCCGGCTGAAGCCTCCGCTTCCCGCGTGTCCTGACTTACATCGCATCAATTAATAGTTATATCAAATTATCACCGTTAATAAGGACGATGGCCGCTGGCGCGTAACGGTGGTGTAACGCGAGGGCGTAACGCAAGGGGCGATGGGACACCGAACCCGCCGCGCTAGCGCGCCCGACGATTATACCGGCTGGACAGCGCCGGTGTCGGGGCGCGTCGCTACATGCGGCGGTTCATTCATTTAAAAAGGAGATGATATGAAATATCTAGTAACGCTAATCGAAACGACAGTACACACTGTTGAAGTAGAAGCAAAAGACAAAGTCAGAGCAGGCATTAGCGCCGAAGATGGATGGTGCAATGGCTGGCTTGTTGATGATAACCCGCACTTAGTTGATCTAATGGTCAGTGAAGTAATTGAAATCCCAATGGAGGATGTAGCATGAAAGACAACTTAATTACCGACCTTGATGGTCTATTCCACAATTTAATTGACTATCGCAGTCGGTTGCTTCACCACCTTAATCATCACGAGATAGATCATTGTCTTGGTGCTGATGACAAAGACGCCCTTCAAAAAATACGGTCGTCATTAAATTATGTAGAAGACAGGATTTGCGAAATCAAAGAAAGTCTTGAGAAGCGGGTTTACTGTGTTCAGGTAACAAGCAATGTTGAAATGATTATCAAGGTGTTAGCAAAAAGCGAAGACGATGCCGTCGAATGGGCAACCAGTATTTCTGAAAAACGTATCCGCCAAACACTTGGCAAAGAGTACGATGCTGATTATTACAGCGAAGGTTACAGTCTTGGAGATGAATCACCTAACGATGACGAAGCAGACGAGGAGTATCCGTATGACGACTAAGCTATCTAATCGTGTTGTCAAAATTAATCAACACAAGAAACCAATATGGGATCGTGTTGCTCGTAGCGCACTTATTAACTGTGATGATGATGAATGGTTACAAGTCATTATCGAAGCAGAAACGATGGGTGTGCTGTCACCTAACGGACAGTTCATGCGTGATGTCATTGAATTTAATGAGATGGCAAGCGAATTCCCTGGCACTGTCCGGGCATTCCTTGACCAACTACCAAGGAGATATCTATGAAAGTCATACGATTGTTTGATCAAAACAATAAGACTTTGGCTTATATGCAATTTAAATTTGATGCAACGCTCGATCAAATAAATGATTGCATTGAAAGTCTTTCTCCATTTTATGAAGACTTAGCTGGTCAAGAAACTTTGCCTAAAGGTCATTTTAAAACTGCTTACGATGCTATGAAGGAGATTAATTATAACGAGTAACGCTCGTGTTCTTGCGCCCCCGAGTTGTGCGGGGCGCAAAGAACCCTCGCTTCAATTGATAAAAGGAGATTGTTATGTGTGAAGTAGCTGAGCAAGTATTGATTAAAGTTGACTGTGTTGTATGCGGCAACATGCAATCAATCGTTGCTAAAAAATCTGATGTCGAAAGATATCTATCCGATCAAAGCTTAACCGTTCAAAAGGTTTGGCCTGATGCTGAAACTAATTGGCGAGAGCTGATGATTGGTTTTCGCAATAACTTATATCTTTGTCCTATCCATTGGGATTAATCAAAAAGGAGATTGTTATGTATTACATCAGTCAAGAAGGTCAGTCATATCCTATTCGTCACGTTAAAAGATTAGGTGACTTTAAAGGTAGAGAAGGTAGCCGATGGTGTGTTCGTAAGCGAAAGAAAATTGAGTTCATGGATTTTCTTGATGTATACGAAATGACTAACGGCAAGCTTAAAAAAGATCCAACAGTCTCTCATGGAGGGTGGTTCTAATGGCGCTTACATCTTGGTTAGACAGTATGTTTAGCTGTCCCTTATGTGATGGATTATTTTTTTCTGATTCATCTGTTGTTTATAACGATATTTATGGTGACTCTATCTGTTGGCAATGTGCAGAAAGTCTTGAGCAAGAACAAAAATTTAAAGCAGGAGATAATCATGAATACTGAAACACGATGGTATGCCAGAGGAGATACCGGCGAAACAGTCTTGTCAAACGTAGAATACTTTCTATTAAACAGGCAAGACATCGAAGGCTTTGTACATTGGGCTAAAGCATTTGGTCTGAGTTACATAGAAATTATTACAATCATTAAAGAGGAGGCTGAAACTTATCAATAACTTTTGCAAAGGTTATCAAACTTTGGTAACCTTTATTCTCATTCATCAAAACAGGAGGCCAATATGGCTATCAATTACAAGCGTATTACTGACCTTGTGCTCAAAGCTATGGACGATGAAACGACATGGCGTAAAACATGGCAGTCACAGTCTGGTGCAAATCGTAACTTTGTAACTGGACACGTTTACACCGGCAACAACCAACTGCTGACTGCTATATCTATGATGATCAATGGCTGGTCAAATCCTTTCTGGTTAACTGCCAAGCAATGCATTGACATGGGTGTTTCATTCAAAGGACTTGAAGCTACCCCGGTCATGTTCGTTGGAAAAGGCGTAGACAAAAACGATCCTGAAAAAGTATTTCAATACGGCAAGCTGTATAACGTATTCAATATCGAGCAGGTCGGGCTTGAGCTACCGCCACAGGATCTTCGAGAAAGCAAACTAGAAAATCCTTACGAGCTAGCCGATGCATTGCAAGTCACTGTTCAAAGTGAAAAGCATCATAACCCTTGTTACTCACCAACAACTGACATCATCAAGATGCCATTACCCGAGCAATTTGAATCGGACGATGCCCATCAATCTACTTTCTATCACGAATGCATCCATGCTACTGGTCATCACAAGCGACTAGATCGCGATATGTCTGGACGATTCGGGAGTGAGGATTACGCCCGTGAAGAATTGGTAGCTGAGCTGGGCGCTGTGTTCCTATGCAATTCATTAGGTGTGCCTTATGAAATATCTCAACACGCCAGCTACCTAAACTCGTGGAAGAAAGCGATCAAGGATGATCCAAAGTATTTCACAACAGCCGCGACTAATGCCAAGAAAGCTCACGAGTATTGCATGTCGCAATTTGAAATGATGCGGAAGTATGACGCCGCATAAACAACAAAAGGAGATATCAATGGATATCAAAATGAACGCCGAGGCTTTAATTAGTAGCCTTCAAATGCAAGTTGAAACAAGACCAGAACTAACCAAAGCAGAAAGAGAGTTAGGCTTTTCTGTTTTTCTAAGTCTTGATACCGAAGAATATTATATGGTCTCAACAGAAACCGGAAAAGAAATCATCCGAATTAGTGCGGTTGATAAAGATCAATTCCATAAATTAGCTGACTGCATGAATGAATATGCTGAAGCTTATCTTAAAAAGACGAATCATTAATTCGTCGGGATTCGCACCCCCTGCTCCAGCGGGGGGATGCGTAATCCCTCCTCAATCATCTTAAAAAGGAGAAACAGATGAACCAATTAGAATATTGTATGCATGAAGGCGAAGACTCTTGGTGGGAATACGATGCCAGAGGTATTGAGCTGTGCCGTGTTTGTGATAAGTGCGTCAAGGTAAAACTATCTAAGTATAGATCTGACGTGTTATCCGATCCTAACTACTGGGCTGATGAGCCTATCGAGGAGGCATACTAATGAGAGACTTTAGCTTTACTTACGTAGCCAAGATCTGCCCTGAGTTGACTGATTCAGAAGTTACCATCCTGATGGACGAGCTCTTGAATCTATACGACAAGAAAGACATCTATGACCAAACAGTTCGATACAATGCTCATTGGATGTTCCCTGATATTGTTCCACTTAACAGTCATCCTAATCCTATTTACTACATGGATGGCAGAGACAAGATTAACAAAGCAGTTGACTTGTTAGTTCAGGCATCAAACAAACTTGATGAAGTACGAAAGCCATCTGATACGTTGGCACGTACCCATCTCAATATCAAAAGCTGTATCCACTATCTAACTGAAGAAGTTAAAGAACTGGAGGCTAGTGATGAGCGATAAGTATTATCCAGAGAATCTAGTTCGCACGTATTTCAATTACTGCAAAGCCAATGATATCAAGCCTACCTTTGAGGACATGAATGACTTCATTACGGAGATACTTGGCACAAAGCAGATTAATGGGATACCTTCATTCAAAACAATAAGCGAGGTATTCAATGGACAAGAATAAAGTATGCATTGTTGTTGAGGCTGAACGTCATATATCAGATGACCAGTCTACTTACCACGGCGCTATCGTCGATGACTACAATAGAAACACTAGGCTTGCTACGTTGTTTGTTGATGTGTCAGAGATCGATGCTGATTACGATGTAGAGCATCACTCATATATTGATGATGCTTGGGGGTTAGTAATGAGAGTAAACGAGTACACTCTCAATATCCGATATTGTAAGTGGTATGGGCATCACATTCTTAACGATGATGAGGTCTGTTCAAGACTAGAGGAGTATAGATAATGTTTATACCTGATGAGCAATTAGATTCGTTGGAGCAATCCATCCAAATGTTAAAGCGTGTGCGAGTAGCAAAGGAGTTTGAACTAGTGCAAGACCCAATCGAAGCCGCCTGTGAGTGGCACATGAATGATTATCTTGACTTGATCGAGGCTGACTATCGACAAGGCTGGGCTGATTGCCTTGATGGTCGATCTAACCTTCAATCTTCACGAGCCTACATCGAGGGTTTCGAGCAGTGCGAGGACTGGAAAGCCAGAGAACAACGATAGTACAATCGGATGTAAGTCCAAGGCACTCCTTGCCTGATTGAGCTGGTTGGCGGCACCCCGGTGGACAGAATTGCCGCATCCCACCTGCCCTGCGGTGGCACGATGGTAGCTACAAGCACGTGACTTTTCGTCAAACCTATGCCACCCTTGTCTAACTTTTCAACTCCGAAGGCAAAAGCATGGACACCGCACCAGCCCCGATAAGAACGGAGGCCGATGTTCTGGCTGTTTTACTTTCATATCTTCAGCTCCACTATATTCGTGTAGCAAACACTGAAGATCCTCAAATGTTTATCTCCGTAGACCCGGCAGAAATGGCGCAGATAGTCGCTGTATTAGCACGGGCAAAGACGATGAGGGAGATACAACCTTAACCATTAACTTCAGGGGGACGAAGGCAATGGATCATCCGTTACAGGAATACTGCACAACGCAACAGCAAAGAGATCTAATTAAACTACGATACGTTGATCGACTAAGCTGGACTGATATATCAAAAGCTACCGGCGTCGATAGAAGCAATGCCAGGAATTCAATCAACGCCGTAGAGGGTAAAGCCGCGAGAGCAGGCTACGCTCCAGACCATGACCATGTCCACACTGTTCCAACTGGCTACGCAGTAAAAGGATCCTCGACGCTGTACCGAGATGGCGAGGTGGCACTGCAATGGGTAAAGACCGAGGCAGACAAACAGGCTCAGTTCGATGCAATGATCAGCCGGATAGAGACTGCGTGCGAAGGACTCAAGCCATGGAAGCCAATCAAGGCGCCGGATATCGTAGAAGATAGCTTGCTTTCC
>Ga0213858_10001281_pt1 | contig 11966 bp, 12 predicted proteins | sample PICome_FD_160122 | JGI IMG/M metagenome (GOLD analysis project Ga0213858, IMG submission 160122) | Coastal seawater microbial communities near Pivers Island, North Carolina, United States - PICO245 | ecosystem: Environmental > Aquatic > Marine > Coastal | place: USA: North Carolina | collected... | reverse complement strand
GTTTTTTTTCCGCGGGATTCAGACTGCCCGGAAGCAACTCCATCTGATCCAGATTTCCACCGGAGAGGACAGCCACAACCCTGCGGTCTCGGAACAACTCAGCGTGCTCCTGGATGGCAGCCAATGCAACCACTCCCGACGGCTCAGCAATCAGTCGGCTGCTTAAAGCGAGTTCTGAAACGCACCGGCAGATGCTCTGTTCACTGACGCAAAGAACATCCTGAACGAGACTTTGAATTATCGGAAACGTAAGTTGTCCGAGGGATGTCCTTAAACCGTCAGCAACCGTATCCGTTCGCAACACCGGCTCAATTCGGCCACTCTTCAGGCTTCGAAAAGCATCATCTGCAAGTTCCGGTTCTGCGGCAAAGACCTGAATCTCCGGCCGCAGCGTCTGTACCGCCAACAGCGTTCCCGCCAGTAAACCACCTCCGCCCACGGGAACAACAAGAGTATCTGCCTGCGGATACTGAGCCAGAATTTCAACAGCCACAGTGCCCTGCCCGGCAATCACATCGGGATGATCAAATGGGTGAATAAAAACAGCTCCGGTGCGTTCTGCAACTTCGGATGCGACCCGTTCCCGATCCTCGTTTGTGCGTCCGCAAAGAACTGGTTGAACCCCCAGTCGACGAACAGCATCCAACTTGATTTTGGCGGAGTTCTCCGGCATCACAATGTGAGCAGCAATGCCGCGCTGTTGTGCCGCCCATGCCAGTGCCGCTGCATGATTCCCTGATGAATGAGTCACGACACCCTGCTGAGCCTGCTCCGCTGTCAAACTCATCACCGCATTACAGGCACCGCGCGCCTTGAAGGCAAAATTCCGCTGCTGGTTCTCACACTTCACGGCCAGAGACGCCGTTGTACTGCCAGTCCACCCCTGAAGCTCTGTGACAGCCGTGCGAAATATCCACGGCCGAATACGCCCCTGCGCTGCTTCAATCTCCGGCCAGCCAATTGCGAATTCCGACACCACCCTGCCCTTCGCAGTATTGAACCTGATCCTGCCCCCGCGAGAGCGGCTATTCAAGATCGAACTTTGGTGCCGTGAAGTCCTCTTCCGAGTCTGCTGATGATACTGGCTCCGGACGTTCACCCGGTTCGTCAACCGGTGTCGGAGTCGGATCCGGGGAAGACCAGGACTCACGGGCAGAATTCATCCCACTGGCACGCTCCGCCTCACGAGTCACGCTGCGGAATTCGTCCTGGAACCCCGCCATTCCCTTCTTCAGCTGCGCCAGGCTTTTGCCAGCATTCATGGCCACTTCCGGCAGACGTTTGCCAAACAAGAGCAAAGCAACGATGCCAACAATCAACATCTCCGCCGTTCCAACACCGGGCAGCAACCCCATTGTTCGTTCCCCTGAGAGTGGATCACAGTCGTCACAGACAACAACGGATCCGCTTTTCTATAGGCAATGTTCATTGCCCCTGTCGAATTGACCAGCCAGAGACCAGCCTGACAACCGGTGTCTGGAAAACGGTGAGCCAGCGTCATTTCCTGACAGTAAACGCTTGAGCTACACGCAGAAACGGAGGACAACAACTTGTCCCCCCCCGGGAAACCGCCCCGGCAGGTGCCGCAAATCCGTCTGCACTTTACTGTAATCGCAGGACTGTAATCGCAGGACTGTAATCGCAGGACCGTTCACTGGTGAGCCGCCCGACGCCCACGTGTCATCCATACTGACGACGGTGGCGTTCAGCAGGCTCGATCCTGAGGCCGTTAAAACTACCCGCCTTTCCTAACGATGCACGACCGGCGATCGTTGGACGGTTGCCTGCTGATCAGGACCGGAACCGATAAGACCGCCTGTGCTATGTCAGATCACCCGTATCGTCTGACTCGCCCTCCTTCATTCCCTTCTTGAATTCCGTCAGGCTCATGCCAAGGGAACGCATTGTCCCGGGCAACCTGTTCCCGAATAAGACAAGGCAAATGATCAGCACGATCGCCATTTCCATCCAGCCGGGTACCCAGGCAAGAACAGGAAAACGAACCAGATCAGCGACGAGAGAAAGCATAGGAGAACCATTCACTGAGAAAAACATCACCGAATTGCCAGCGTCCCGAATTCTACCGCTGAATTCGCCGAAGTCACAGCGTACCGCAGAATTTTCGCAGTCCGGTTGCACGATTCAAGGTGCTGGGACAGAGATCAGCAGTGAGCTTGAAGAACTGCCCAAACGTTCAGGATTGTGGCCTGCACCGACAAACCACTATTTTTCGTCCAGAATCCGAGGCACAAGGAAGAACTTCCCGTCTGTGCAGCAGGCATTGTGCAGCGCTTGTTCCTGAGTCAGAGACGGCTGAACGACATCGTCTCGAAAGACATTCTTACGTGGTACAGGGTGCGGGAGTGGATCAGTTTCCGACACGTCCACTTCTTCCAGTAGCTGAACATATTCCAGAATGCGACCAAGATGCTGCTGGCAGTCTGCGAGGTCCTGCTCGTTCAGCGACAATCGCGCCAGAGCGGCAACTTTTTGAACTTCACTGATTTCCATAATGTGATTTCCCGAACCCACAACGCCGTCTTTGGCAGTCAGCATCAGAACTGGTTTTTCCAGCCAACCCAGAAGCAATTCGGACCAGTTGTCACTGATCCCTTCGGAGTGTCAGCCCGGTATCTTAAGCGGTCGCGAATCAGGCACAAGCGGCAACGCGCGAGTTTCAGCGTTCCTTAATTCTGCGGCTGATCCGTACCGGTCGAGGCCAATTCCTTTAACTGCACACGCCACAACAATTGCCAGCGTCCCTCACTTCCCACAATGACCGAGCGTTCATTTTCAAAGCAGGCTGTTTCGCCCTGCCGCCGCAATGGCAACGTCAGCACACTTCCGCTTCCGGCGATCGCATCTTCCCAGCTCTGCCCGGGATCACGATCAAACAAAACGCCACTGAGAGGATTGACGATCACCATCCGCCGTCCACCTGGACTGATGTCCATGGCAGTGGCCCACGGGACCGGCAATTGACAAACTTCCGTGGCCGTGCGAGTAGCAACACTTCGCCGCAACGACAGCGGCAAACTGTAAAGCGTAGCCTGCCCGGGGGCTGCCTTGGTCAACAGCAGTACCCGGTTATTTTCCGGATCTGCAGCAATGCTCTCGCAATCCGGTCGTCCGGAGGGATACCGAAATTTCCATTGATAGTGTGCAGGACGACTGATCTGATGAGGTGGTGATCCGATGGCTCCCGGCTTTACCAGGGGTTCCGGCAACATGATCAAACTGCAGGGAGGTCGCGACCCACCACGTGTTTCACTGTTATCGCCGACATCCCCAATGAGCAGCCAGTTCTGGTCCGCATGCTGAAAACAGCACATGTCCTCCCAGTCGGTGGCTTCTCCCAGAACCCTGACGACCGCGCGAGTCTCTCCGAAGCGGTCAACGAGAAACAGTCGAGGTTCATCCCCCGAATCATTGTGAGTCCAGAAGTATCCTGGGTAACGCAGGCTGGCGGCCAATCCGCTGGACTCGCTGATCTCCCAGTCCCTGATGGAGCAGACTTCTTCGGCATTCTCCGGCGATTCGTCCGGGACCGGTTCCAGTCCGTAAAAAAACGCCGCAGACGGCCACGGCGTAATGCCAACGACAACGGCCCAGATCAACGGACTGATCAGCAACAGGAGTGCCAGTGCCTTCCCTCGCCGTTTTGACATTGTCAGACTGCTCCAACCGGGTTTGAATGCCGACCGATGCTGACTCCACATGGGATTCCAGCGAACAGAGTGAGCATCATGTCGTTCTAAAATCGGTGTGCTTCCACAGGACAGCCATTCCGATGAGCGGCGGGCAGACCATTTCGCCCACGGGGCACCGCGGCCATGACCGAACCTCTTTGCCAACAATTGCACCGAGATTGGTGCCAGACAACCAGAAACCAGCAGAAACCCACGGAATTCCGCATTCCCAACACGGTGATCCCTGCTTTGATCGGCTAACTTTCGCTGAACGTTCGAATGTGTTCAAAAATCTCGTCGCCGATCTCGTGAATCGATCGCAGTCGTTCATCTTCGTCCAGACCTGGAATCAGCATCCAGTCGTCACGCTGACTGGCAATCTCCAGGTAACAACTGCGAACTTTTTCCAGATAGGGAAGATTGGACTCCTGCAAATCCGCTTCCTGATCGGTGTAGTCGCGAGCCCCTTTACGTGCCACCAGTTCCCGGCTGACTTTGCTGCTGACATCAATCAGCAGATTCAGGTCAGGACGCGGCAACCCAAACACTCCGTGCTCAATCCGCTCAATCCACTGTTGCAGGCCGTTGCGTTCAGCCCCTTCCAGCCGCGCACACTGGTGAGCAAGACTGGAACCAATAAACCGATCGAGGACAACCACATCGTGGTTCGCGATTTTTTGCAGCAGCAACTCCTTCGACTCAAACCGATCACCCGCATAAAGCACGGCAGCGAGCTGTGGATGCACGTGATCGAGACTTCCGAAGCGACCGTTGAGGAAGTCCCCAATCGCTTCGCCGAATGCAGTCGCTGAATATCGCGGGAACTGCAGACTTGTTGCCGAGAAGCCGGCAGCCTGTAACCGCTCCAGCAGTAATTCGGTTTGAGTTCCTTTGCCGGCCCCGTCAATGCCCTCAATGGCCACTAACATACTCATCGCGCTGGCTCCTGATCCGAGTTGTCTGACGATTCAGTTGGAATCTGCAGCGAAACGAGCGAGGGCATATCGCCGGTTCCGTCCAGCTCACAGCTGAAGTCACTCGTGTCCGTGAGCGAGTCCTCTTCCTCCAGTTCCGGCGAAACGGGAATCAATCGTCGTGTCTCTGCTGTCCGTTCCGGCTGCAGGCGAAGCGCGGTGACCGTATTCTGGTCAGCACCGACAGCACGGCAGGCAATGAAATGACCAAGATCCTGCTCGCTGCCCTGCACCTCCACCGGCATATACCAGCGATCTGTCCCGCGGACCCAGCCCGGCCGCGTCTCGCTCAGCCGCTCGGCCAGTACCTGCAGGTCGCCCTCGTGAGTGGACAGCTGCTGCTCGCAGGCCGACCGTGATTCCGCGACACGCTGCAGGTAATACTGTTCGGCCAGCTGCCTCTCCAGTTGCCCCAGTTCGGTAACGCGGCGGCGAATTTCGTCGCCGGGTATCTGATCCGGCATTGCGGCCGCAGGCGTACCATCCCGCCGACTGAATGGAAAGACATGCACTTTCATGAAGCGCGCCTCTCGGCATGTCTGCAGTGTTTCCTGAAACTCCGCTTCAGTTTCCCCCGGGAAACCAACGATGACGTCCGTGCTGAAGGCCGTTCGCTCTCCCAGCATTTCACGAATCTGCTGAAGCCGGTCCAAAAATCGCTGCACGCGATAACGCCTGCGCATTCGAGTCAGCACGGTATCGCTGCCACTCTGCAGTGCCGGATGAAACTGCGGGCAAAGGTGCTCGCTGTCACCACAGGCACGGATGAAGTCGTCGTTCACTTCAACCGCTTCAATGCTGGAAAGACGCATCCTCCAGTCACCGGGAATTCGGTCCAGCCTGCGCAGCAGATCCCACAAACGTTCCGGCTTTTCACCAGGTGCAAGATTGTTGAAATCCACGCCGTAGTGGCCCATGTGGATTCCACTGATGACAATCTCACGGTAGCCATGATCGATCAGGGCACGCACTTCATCTTCGATACCCTGAGCCGGTCGACTGCGCAGACCAGGACGCACTGTGGGAATGATGCAGTACGAACATTTCAGAATGCAGCCGTCCTGAATCTTGATGAATGCCCGCTGGCGTCCCTCAAAGTCCGTGATCCCCGCCGGCAAATCTGCGACACCAAATCGCTGCAGGACGTCCGGTAATTCCCGCTTGTCAGTGACCACCTCAATGACGCCGGGCAGCTCCGAAACCGCCTCGGGATCGCGAGTGGCATAGCACCCCATCACAATCGTCCGTGTCCCCGGATTGCGACGCGACAGCTGGCGGATAACCTGACGAGATTTGGAATCCCCTGTGTTGGTCACCGTACACGTGTTGACCACACAGAGATCTGCGGGCTCGCTGTCCCCGGCTTCACGGTAGCCGCTGCTCAGCAACGCTTCACGCACCAGCTGAGTTTCATATTGATTAACTTTGCAGCCCAGAGTGACCAGGCGACAGAGGCCGCGATCTGACATGAATCAGTTTTTTCGTAGCAGCAACACTAATGGAATGAAATACACCCTGTGTTCGGATTCTACCCCCCAGCCTGGGGCGAAGTTGCATCGTTGAGCCATGTTCCGCGGGAAACCACCGTTTTCCCATCCCGGAAGCAACTCACTCCGGCAGCAGCGTCCGGGGACGAGCCCCGGTGACTGTCGATGGACCACGATCATCCGCTGCTCCAGCCCTTATTGCTGCTCGGCCAGACTGATGCAGATCAATTGATCGTCATTCCGAATGAAGACGCACTTTCCGGCGAATGCAGGCATGCTCCAGACCACTTCCCGTCCGAATGCAAAATTACTGGGCTCGATCACTTTCGCGCGGTCGATCTCTTCATACCCCTCAGGACTCAGTTTCGCGAAAACCAGTTCGCCAAGTTCATTGAACAGAACGAAACGATCTTCGTGCTGCACGATAAACGCCGTTTCTGAACCAGCCGGACGCTTTCCAATCACATCAGAAGACTCCCAGAGACGCTTTCCGGCGGGCAGACTGAGCGCCCGCAGGACCCCTTTCTGATCAAATCCGTAAAGCACTTCACCAATCAGGAATGGCTGCACATTGACCGGGCAAATCACCTGAGTACGATCGCGCCACAGTTCTCGAGCCGCAGGTCGGTCCGGGTCCAGCTCAATCATCACGCTGCGATTACTGTATCCGGCAACGTACAGATAATTCCCATGCACCACAGGTGACATGATAATCGATCCATTGGATGCTTCGTACGGGAGTGACCAGTACTCCTGACCCGTCTCGGGGCTGATTGAAGACACAGCATCCGGGCGCAGCAGCAGCAGTTGTCGAACACCGCCGTGCTGAATAATTGTGGGTGGAGAATATCCCTGGCCCTGAGTCAGCGATGTTGTGCTGCGCCAAACTTCACTGCCGGTGAACTTGTTCAGAGCCACAATGTGGCTCCCCTCGCCTCCGGCAAGCGTCAGCAAATGGTCGCCGTCGATCAGTGGGTGCGCTGCATAGCCCCAAAGAGGGGCCTTTGCCCCGTAGGCCCGTTTCAGATCCACAGACCAGACAACTGCCCCATCCGCCAGCGAAAAACAAAACAGATTCCCTTCCGCCCCCAGCGTATATACACGACCGTCTTCAATGACAGGTGTGCAGCGAGGCCCCGCCGGGTACGAGATCGTGTACTTCACCGGATACTCGTGCGTCCAAAGAATCCTTCCGTCACTCTGCTGCAGGCACAGCACCCGCTCGGTCCCCGAAAACTCGCCACGCGAAAAATTGTCAACCTTGACGTTTTCGGAAGTGACATAATCCGTCAGCACGACGCGTCCCGAGGCGACAGCGGGGCCGGAATATCCACCTGCAACGGAAGTACTCCAAAGCTGTTTCGGACCACCGTCCGGAAACTTCCGCAGTATCCCCGTTTCTCTCCAGATGTTGTCCCGCTTCGGCCCCATCCACTGTGGCCAGTCGTCAGCTGATAACGACCCGCAAATCATCAACAGCACGCTGGCTGCAAACAGTTTCACGTACATGAACAACAATTCCTTAATCCTGTTTTGACATTTTCGGCGTAATTCTGTGCGACGCACGTCCTGTGTTTCAGCATCCACAACACTGCGGCAGTACCGCTCGCCCGAATCACTTTGTGCCACACCATCACACCATCACACCGCCTAAATGCCACAGTGATCCGGATTCAGCGCGAACTCGCCACCAGTTCGGCGAGATAAATGGCTGTGATCCGTTGCCCGGTCGAATCGGCCTCATGGCTGGAATACCACGAAACCAGTGCATTTCCGGATGTCAGCGTCACCAGCCCAGGGTATGAGTTATCGCCGTCACTGGGCAATTCTGCAAGCGGCCTCAAACCGTCCTGTTGCAACCACCACAATTGTGTTCGAGAAGGCTGTCCCGCGATCATACGCCTCCCACCAACGACGTCGTTGCCCTGCCAACGGGACAGCAGCGGCCCGCCAATGGCAACCCCCAAATCCGTTCGGGTCCACGGTTGTCCAGGAGCACTGCAGCGCAGCAGCCCGGCAGTTCCGCCACCACCAGCCCGAGCAATTCCGATCCCGCGCCCGTCAGACTCAAACCGGAATGCCGTTTCATCTCCGTTGACCGCCTGGAAAACTGCACAGCTGTTCCAAATCAGGCCGTCCTCACTCTCCAGCATCAGAGATTCCACTCGACGCCCTTCGCCGCGAGCAAGCACTTCGAATCCCGGTTTGCGACGTCCGCACAAATACACGCGATCGCCGAATACTGCCGCCCGCCAGATGTAGTGGCCAAAGGTTCCTTCCAGCATTTGCGGCTCACTCCACAAGTCACCGTCGTCGGAAAAGACGGCGTAACCGAGATGCAGATTGAGATCATACTGATCGCGTGGAAGTGTTGTTTTGCCGCTGTACCACGTACCCGTGTACACAAACAGCCGATCACGAAACACAAGAAAATGAGGATCACGGGTATCCCTCAGCGGGACTCGAAACTCGTGTTGCTGGTCCCAGGTCGCTCCGCCATCACCACTGCTCAGAATCAGGATTCGGGATGTGGGATGCACCATGTGTCCGTCGGGACAACTGCGGAATGTCAGCCAGATCCGTCCCCGATACCAACACATGTCGGTGAATGCATTGTGCTCTCCGTTGTGGAACACTCGCCGCACATTGCGGACTTCCACCGCAGGCAACGTTTCACTCGCCCGAGTTTCGTGAACGTTTAGTGTTGCAGCGACACCGGTTGCTGCTGCCACGCTCAGGCGTCTTAGCGCATCGCGACGCTCGATCGCCTGCCCTGAATTCCGATCTGACATCACAGCACCTGTTTCTTTCTTTCAACAGCCGCCATCAACTGTGGTTGAGGCCAGCTGTCTGAATTCCGCTGTTCGCTGCTTCAAGTGCAGATCCGCGACATTTTCCGTTGACTCACTTCCCGCCGGACTGATCGTCATTGCGACGACGACCGGCGGGAATTTTCAGCAACACAGGGGGCTGATTCCTTTCCGGAACCGGACTGCTTAACAAATCCTTCCCCAGCTTCGCAGTCCAGTCACAGTGCAGCGGGAGATCAAATCCGGGATTCTCTTCCTTCACCTGACAGGAACAAGGTCCGGTCAAAAACTCACAAACAGCTTCAATGGTATTGCTGTTAATTCCATTTCCGGCAAGTGCATACAGAACTCGCCCGCGACCGAATACGGGGAATGCGATGGGTTCGCGAAGTTCCCGCAGGTCCGGTTCGCTGTTCAGCAGACTGTTGACCAGCAGTCTCTCTTTCGGATCAGTCCTTGAGATTCGCAGCATTGAAAACTTCAGCTGAAAGGGAACTCTCAGTCGAGACAGCTGCTCCGGTTCGATCTGCAAAGTCTCTGCATCGGGCAACTGCAGCCGAGTCTGCAGCTGGAGAAACTGACTTTGCAGCAGTTCGGCGGCCTGATCATCGGCACCCTGCTGTCCGCATTCCAGCAGCAGCCAAACCGCGGAGTCTCCCCGGATCAGGCGATTCACCAGTTGTTTTCTGATCGGGCTATTCAGAATAGTCTGTCTGGTCTCTTCATTCACCGGCAGCACGCACGCAGGTGTCCCGGGAGAAATGGAGGAATTGGGTGGGTAAAATGCAGCGACGACAGGGCCGGCGGACACTCCGGCAACGCCATAGATTTCCCGCAGCATCTCCGGGGAATCGTCCGTGATGGCTGTCTGACGAATCTCCACAGAAAACCCCGTCTGCGACAGACCCAGCAAGTCCTGTACTGCAGCCTGCTGGGCGGCCGTCTCTTCTCCACGGTGCAGTACAACCAGTCGTAAGGGATCCGTTTGCCAGCGTTCGAGAGCAAATCGAAACACCGGAACCTGGCAGGCGACTAACGCGGTCGAGCCGAAGGCAAGCACGACCAGCATGATCCGCCACTGGAGTCTTCGAATGCGCGTCTTGCGATGTGTCATGAATGCAGTGCCTGTTTCCCGGGTCTGCCTGCGTCTGCGGCCGGTGCAATTTCAACCAACAGCGGGTGACCAGCGGCAAACCGGCAATCAAAATACACAATGCCGCTCGCGCCCAGGACTGCATTCTGCAGAAAAGAAAAAAGCCCGTCCAGCAGGACGGGCTTTTGAGTCGTTCGGATCGACAGATCCATCAAGCTGCAGCAGAGTCGTTGCCATTTGCCTGACGATCGCGATGGACATGTTCTTCAGTGATCACGAATTTCTGTCCGCGATCCATTTCCGGGAGCTCGAACATCAGATCAAACATGACGCCTTCCAGAATCGATCGCAACCCGCGAGCCCCGGTCTCTCGTTCCCGAGCCAGACGGGCAATGGCATGCAGTGCACTGTCACTGAATTCCAGTTCACACTCTTCCATCTCGAACAGCTTGTGGTACTGACGGACAAGAGCGTTTCTGGGCTCTGTCAGCACGCGTACAAGGGCCTGTTCGTCAAGCGGGGCAAGTGTGCCCACAACGGGCAATCGTCCCAGCAACTCCGGAATCAGTCCGAATTCCATCACGTCTTCAACGTTGGCCTGAGCCAGCAATTCGCCACGAGTTGCAGCTTCGTCACGTTTCACGGAGTTACCGAAACCGATGACCTTGCGGCCGAGTCGACGAGAAACAATGTCTTCCAGACCGACAAATGTTCCACCGCAGATGAACAGGATATTGGTGGTATCAATCTGAATGTACTGCTGTTCGGGATGCTTTCGTCCACCCTGAGGCGGAACACTGGCCACAGTTCCTTCCAGCATCTTCAGCAACGCCTGCTGCACACCCTCACCGGAAACATCCCGCGTAATGCTGACGTTCTGGCTTGTCTTCCCAATCTTGTCGATCTCATCAATGAAGATGATGCCACGTTGAGCCGCTTCGACGTCGAAATCTGCAGCGTGCAAAAGTTTCAACAGCAGGTTCTCAACGTCTTCACCGACGTAGCCAGCCTCCGTCAGCGTGGTGGCATCGCCAATTGCGAATGGCACCTGCAGTGACTTCGCCAGAGTTCGAGCCAACAGCGTCTTGCCGCACCCTGTCGGCCCGACAAGCAGAATGTTGGACTTCTCGATCTCAACCTCGTCCGTGCTGGCTTCGAGATTATGCATCAGCCTCTTGTAATGGCTGTGCACCGCAACGGACAGCAGCTTTTTGGCCCGATCCTGCCCGATGACATACTGATCAAGTTCGCTCACGATTTCACGCGGCGTCGGAACCCGATTGAACATCTCACGCGTTGAACCGCGGCGACGCCGTTCCTGATCAAGGATCGACTCGCACAGTTCGATGCAATCCCCGCAGATGTAAACATCCTCGGGACCCTCGACCAGCGGCCCAACCTCACGATAGTTTTTGCGACAGAAGGAGCAGTTGGCATTTCTCTTGCCAGTCTGACCACCCTTGCCAGTCCCGAAATCCTTGCCTGCAACCATCTTTGATGCTTTCGAATACTCGACATTCGCAGCCGCTGCCTCCCTTCCTGATCCTGCAGGAGGATCGAGTAAGCAACGCTGCACAAACGCCCAGGTCGTCGGAATCCTGCTCCGAAAACGCCGGCGTCCCTGCCGACTCAAAACCAGTTCTTGTTGCCCGATTCAGTATCGGACACGGGCACAGCAAAATCATTCTGCCGACCCGTCGGTACAATCCCCGCTATGCATCCTTGTTTCGGTTTCCTCCGGCTCCTCCTTCTGCCTTCGTTGCTCTGGATTTGCATCGATTTCTGGAACATCTTCGAAACCCGATGGTGATTCTGACTGTATCGAATGGACCATCTGAATCGGCTGTCCGGATGTCTCACCAAACGCCACTTCCGGCCCTGCAGCATCAACCGTATCGCCTTTTCCAGAGGCT
>Ga0213858_10001278_pt1 | contig 11975 bp, 10 predicted proteins | sample PICome_FD_160122 | JGI IMG/M metagenome (GOLD analysis project Ga0213858, IMG submission 160122) | Coastal seawater microbial communities near Pivers Island, North Carolina, United States - PICO245 | ecosystem: Environmental > Aquatic > Marine > Coastal | place: USA: North Carolina | collected... | reverse complement strand
TAATGTTTACGTCATCTGCCGCCGGGACTCCCTCCAAATTCGTCATTATCCCTTTTGTCGAGGGAGTAATTAGCAGCTGGTCCAGGCGCTGATCCTGCGTCAAGTCCTCAGGCAGGGACACACCGCAGAACTCCCTCTCTCCTGACTGATAAGCGCGCCACATAGAGCCAGTAATGTATTGTCGAGCAATGGCCTCGATGCGGACGGGTTGAGCGCGCTGGACCACCCACAGTAGCGGGTGTGGAGCTTCTAAAACGTGGCTTCTAGCCAGTCCCGCCTGCTCAAACAAATCGAACCAATATTTAGAAACCGCATTAAGTACCGCCCCCTTGCCGGGAACGCCGTTCAGCCCATTTTCACCGTGCCAAATGCAGTCGAAGGCAGAAAGCCGATCAGACACGATCATGATGGCTAATTCGGCATTCGGATGCACATTGTAGCCACGCTCATCAATCAGCCGTCGACTGTCTTCAGGAGTAAGCCAATAAACCGCTCGCACCTTTCCGCAGTGCACAGGTTCGGCAGTGCGAATGGGGAAATCATCATTGATATCAAGCACCCGACTCATTGAGACTGCCTTATTTGGTGTAGGGTCTCAGCCCAACGGCGTCACGCACCTCTGCGAGAAGCTCGATGCTCTGGGGACGCACGCGCTCCGCCCCTGCTTGAAGGACTTCTTCTAGGTGCTCCGGGACTGACATGAGCCGCTCATAATTTTCCCTCGGCTCACGAAGCTTTTCATCAATCAGCTCAAACAGCTGCTTTTTTGCCTCACCCCAGGCTATGCCTTGCTCAAAAGCATCACGCATTTGCTGCCTCTCACTTTCATTTGCAAAAGCAGCCCACACCTGAAAGACCGTCGAATCATCCGGATCCTTTGGCTGTCCGGGTTCGAGCAGGTTTGTTTTGATTTTGTTGATCGCTTTCTGCAGCTTTTTAGGCGTCTCAAAAAGCGGGATTGTATTGTCGTAACTTTTGCTCATCTTACGACCATCCAAGCCCTGTAGCACAGCAACATTGTCGTCAACAACCGCTTGGGGCAACGTGAACACCGATCTGAAATTATGATTGAACCGCTGCGCAATATCTCGCGCCATTTCAACGTGCTGGATTTGATCCCTGCCAACGGGCACGTCGTGGGCGTTGAAGATCAAGATATCCGCGGCCATCAACACGGGGTATGAAAACAGCCCCATAGTGACGGCAAAGTCCGGGTCCTCGCCCGCCTCTTCGTTCTGCTGAACCACCGCCTTGTATGCGTGCGCTCGATTCATGAGTCCTTTTGCCGCATTGCAGGTCAAAATCCAGCTCAGTTCGGTAATTTCGGGTATGTCGGACTGACGATAAAAATGCACCTTATCCGGGTCTAATCCCGAGGCAAGCCAGGTCGCGGCAATCTGCCGGCTAGATGCTGCAACCATGCCAGGATCCTGGCATTTGATAAGCGCGTGATAATCCGCAAGGAACAAATAGGCGTCGACATCATCCAATTCTGAGGCTGCAATGGCTGGTCTGATTGCACCAACATAATTACCCAAGTGCGGGGTGCCGGTGGTAGTTATACCGGTCAGGACCCGTCTTCTACTCATTATCTGTCTCCAAAATCTTCTGCATCATGCAATCCGGTCGTAAAATCCAGTAATAAGAGCGACCAGATAGCCGACATCCCGCGCCCCCGCCAGTTCCCGAACGGAGTGCATAGCAAGGGTTGGAACGCCAATGTCGATGGTCTTTATTCCAGTTTCGGTTGCGGTGATCGGTCCTATTGTACTGCCACAAGCCATGTCGCTTCGCATTACAAAGCTCTGAAGTGGCACATCAACTCTTTCTGCGATCAATCGAATCAAGGCGGCTCCGACGCCCGATGTGGCGTACCGTTGATTTCGGTTTATCTTGATGACAGGCCCCTGGTTTAGCAGAGGACCATGACCCAGATCGTGTCTGTCGGAAAAATTTGGATGAACTGCGTGAGCATTGTCGACAGATAGCAACCAGGAGGACTCTCGGAGTGCCAAATTATCAGTGTTGGTATCGCTCAGTTGACCAAGAATTTCATTGAGCATGGGTCCCTGAGCACCGACCGCTGACGCGCTCCCCACTTCTTCATGATCATTGCAAACCAGTACCGACCATTGATCTGTAGATGCCTGAATCAGTGCCTGTAAGCCCGCATAACAGCTAAGCAGGTTGTCCAACCGTGCCGAGGCGATGAATTCGTCATTCAATCCAACAAATCCTGCAGCCTGGCTGTCATACAGCGAGATTTCATAATCCAATATGCGCTGCAAGCTCATATCTGGATGTTGTCGCCGAAGCTCTGCTTCAAGTATCGAATGTAAGCCATCAATCGGTGCGTCTGCATCAGCTTGACCAAAAATAGGCAGAATATCCGTTTGAGCATTGATACTCCGCTTGCTGTTTGCCTCCCGGTCCAGATGGATTGCCAAACTGGGTATGACGGCTATGGGTCGTCTGAAATCAACCAAGCATGCCTGAAGTTCGCCGCTCCCATCGACATAATTGACGCGTCCAGCCAACGACAGATCTCGGTCGAACCAAGGGTTGAGTAAAGCGCCTCCGTAAACGTCTACAGCAAGCTGTGAAAGCCCGTTACGCTCCGTGACACCGTTGGGCTTCACCGATAAATTTGGACTGTCAGTATGTGCACCAACGAGCCGAAGTCCTGAAGATGCAGACTCCTTGCCCGCCCTGAAAGCAATCAGCGAGCTATCGTTGCGTGTGATGAAATAACCCTGACCGGGCATGTACGGCCCTGCAAAATCCGGAGTGATACGAATAAAACCAGCGCGCTCTAGTCGGGTTCGAATGGCAGCCACCGCATGAAACGGCGTGGTCGCCTCGCTCAAAAAATCAATGAAATCATGGTTCAGGGATGAAGACATAAACAGAAACTCACTACAAAAAGAGAACAAGCACTAGAACAGCGCCCAGCCCGAGACGATACCAGACGAAAGGTAATAAACCCCAACGATCAAGCAGTCTAAAAAAGAAAGCAATGGTCCAGTACGCGCTCGCCCCCGCCACAAGGAGAGCACACAATAATTTTGGCACACTCACCACAGGCATCAGCCCTTCAGCAACGCTTTCCATCAGCATAAACGTAATGGCGCCAGCAATGACGGGGATCGATAGCAGGAATGAAAATCGCGTGACCACTGCAGGTGTATAGCCCAGCCACAGGCCCGCAGTGATGGTTATCCCGGAACGGGATACGCCGGGGATAAGCGCAAAGACTTGTGAGCAACCAATAATCAACGCGTGGACCCAGGTAATTTCCGTGGCAGCTTGATCATTGTAGCGACTGCGAAGGACACTAGCTCCCAGTAGCAAGCCGAAGACGATAGTTGTTAGCGCGATGACTTCAAGACCGCGCAATTGAGCGGCGACAACGTCAGCCATAAAAAAGCCCACTACAACTATAGGTACCGTGGCTAAAGCCAACCTCCAAATGTCACTCCGGGACCGTGGCAGTTGGCTCACCGAACTGTCACCCAGAAGCATGTGGTGTACCTCACGACGGAAATAAAGTAAGACCGCCCCCAAGGTGCCTACGTGAACCACGACATCGAAAAAGAGGCCCTGATCCTGCCAGCCAAAAAGTAAGGATGGCAACACTAAATGCGCAGAGCTAGATATCGGAAGAAATTCACTAAACCCTTGAATGAACGCCAACAGGATAACTTCGAGCCAATCAAGCACCGTTCCCTTGCTCCCCTAATTTTTTCCAGCCTATGTCCTGTTGTACGTAGTGCGGCTGAAGCTCCCACGGGAGTTTCCATTGCAGCAACGTGCTGTTAACAAACGCATGACGCGCGAGGGTTTCTGCTGATGGCCTTACATCCACCTTGGCTTGCTCAGTCATCGTTGCCAGACCTCCCTCTTCATTTGCGATCAGAGAGGCTCCCGAGCCCGTTAGATAGATTGGATAGCCACCTGCCTCGAGGGCTGAGAGCCCCTCTCGAAAATCTACTTGGGTTTGCAACTTATCTGGAGGGCAAAGTATTGGTCCGGCTTGGGGTCTGAGCCCTTCAGCGTCATGAGCAAATAAGCGGGCGTACACCTGCCCAATTTGGGCATCCGTGATGCTCAGAATTCCACAATTTGTTTGGTCGACAGTTTCCTTAAAGGTCATCGCCTGCAGCTCAAGTGAGCAGAGCCCAGCGACCTGAATATCCAACCCCCATGCCATTCCCTGCGCGACGCTCACTGCGACACGGAGCCCCGTAAAGGAACCAGGACCAATACCGCACACAATACCCGTGAGTTCAGCCAGCGAGATGCTGCCAACGACCTCATCTATCATCTGCAACACGTGCTGATTGTGCGCCCTTGGAATATCGCGATGACAAGCCCGCACTCCACTTTCGTTGATGAAAGCAACCGAGCAATGATTTGTGGAGGTATCCAGAGCAATAAGGGCCGGCATGACTGTGCAACAGACTCGAAGGTAATATAGTTAGTCTCCCACAATGGGGTACAACATTGCATTATCCACAAATTACATTAGGTATATTGGCCGGAGGTCAGGGTCGTCGAGCCGGGGGTCGCGATAAAGGGTTACTCGTGCACGACGGGCAACCCCTTGCTCAACGACTTAGCGCAATGAGTAAAGACTTCACCTGCCCACCAGAGAGCATTATCTGCTGTCGACGTAACGCTTTTTTTTATCGGGCATACGCTGACAAGCTCGTCTGCGATCGACAGTTTGACATGGGTCCGCTGGGTGGAATGCTGGCGCTCCTATCGGCGGCAAGTCATGAAGATATCGTTATTTTACCTTGCGATGCTCTGGGCTCAATGCCGAAAAACTGGATTTCCTCTCTTTTGTCAGCCTCAGAAGACTCCGAATCAGGGGCCTTTATTACTGACCAAGGCATACACACGCCGTGCTGCCTCTTGCGAAAAGCTGCATTGACTTTCATCGAGTCTGAGCTGGCTCGCAGCCGCCCAACGTTACGAGGCTTTTACGCCAGCGCGGGGCTCTCTTCAGTGCCATTAACGGGAGCCGGTCGCGATTGGGACCGGGTTGAGACGCAAGAATTGAGACCCGCGAACGAATGACAGGGATCAGTCACTCTCGAACCAAAAATGAAAAAGCCGGCGTAAGCCGGCTTTAACAGAAGGACTGGGGCGTAATTACTTCTTTTTACGCTTAGCTGCTGCCTTCTTCTTAGCAGGAGCCTTCTTCTTGGCTGCTGCTTTCTTCTTGGCAGGAGCCTTCTTCTTAGCTGCTGCCTTTTTCTTAGCAGGAGCCTTCTTCTTAGCTGCTGCTTTCTTCTTAGCAGGAGCCTTCTTCTTAGCTGCTGCTTTCTTCTTAGCAGGAGCCTTTTTCTTAGCTGCTGCTTTCTTCTTAGCAGGAGCCTTCTTCTTAGCTGCTGCTTTCTTCTTGGCAGGAGCCTTCTTCTTAGCTGCTGCTTTCTTCTTGGCAGGAGCCTTCTTCTTAGCTGCTGCTTTCTTTTTAGCAGGAGCCTTCTTCTTGGCTGCTACTTTTTTCTTGGCAGGCGCCTTCTTCTTGGCTACTGCCTTCTTCTTTGCAGGTGCCTTTTTCTTGGCAGCTGCCTTTTTCTTTGCTGGTGCTTTTTTTGCTTTTGTGGCCATAAGAGTCTCCGGTTTGTTGTCTGCGCATTACAACTAAACTGTATAACTGCATAGCGCAGTTACACGAAACTTAAGCTAACAGTGTTTTTTTTGAGTGACAAGGTTTTAAAGCGCAAAAAAAGTCCTAATCAAGTAACTTTTTAATGTGCTTTGAAATATCTTCTACCGTTCCTACTCCCTTTACCGAGTGATACACAGGCCCATCTAACGTCTTATAAAAATCGACCAAAGGTTGCGTTTGCTCATGATAAACAGCCAAGCGTTTACGAACTGTTTCTTCGCGATCGTCATCTCGTTGGATCAAAGGCTCACCGCTTATGTCATCAACACCATCAGACGCTGGGGGATTGTGCTGTACGTGATAAACACGACCACTGCCGGGATGCACACGTCGTCCACTCAGTCGTCCCACAATTTCCTCGTCCTCAACATCAATTTCAATGACATGATCAATTGAAATGTCCGCATCAACCATCGCCTTCGCCTGAGGTATGGTTCGAGGAAATCCATCAAACAAACATCCCGCACTGCAGTCGGGTTGCTCGATTCGATCCTTTACAAGCCCGATAATTATCTCATCAGAGACCAGCCCACCCGCGTCCATAATGACCTTTGCCTGCTGCCCTAATTCGGTCCCTGCAGCCACCGCCGCTCGCAGCATGTCCCCAGTCGAAATCTGAGGAATTCCGTACTGCTCGCAAAGGGATGACGCCTGGGTACCTTTCCCAGCCCCTGGTGCTCCTAAGAGTATGATTCGCATGAGTTTTCCTTACCTCTTATTACCGCTCTGCTAGCGGAATATAGTTATTTACAGTAACGCTACACAGCCGGTCGGCCGGGTTCAAGTGTTAGTTGCCGGGGCCACTTCGACCAAACAAATTTACTCCTCAATGGGGAGGTCCCGTTTTGATGGTGACAGTGCCATCTTGGCTGCCTGCCACCGCCGTTCGAGCTCATGCTTTGATTCATCCTCGAGTGCACTACCGCTCGACTTTGCTCGCCGCTCCATATGTCTGAAGCGCTGCTCAAATTTTTGATTGGATTGCCGGAGAGTAGTTTCTGCATCCAAGCCAAGGTGTCTCACCAAGTTCACCACACTAAACAACAGATCGCCTGCTTCATCGGCGACCTCCCGAGAGTGGCCTTTCCTGATTGCCTGCTTGAGCTCTTCAAGCTCCCACTCAATATTTTCCATCACCGCCTCATGCTCTTCCCAATCAAATCCAATACGAGCAACACGCTTTTGCAACTTCTGTGCTCGGGATAAGGCGGGCAGAGCAAAAGGAACATCGTCCAATAAGCCTGAAGCTTTCTTAGCTTCGCGCTCCTCTTGTTTGAGTTGCTCCCAGGTTTCTTTGATGTCATCAATGGAATCAGTTGGATTCTCCGGCCTGTCCTCCAAGTTATTCCCAGCGAATACATGTGGATGCCGTCGAACAAGCTTATGAACCAAGCCATCGGCAACCGCATCGAGATCAAAGGCTCCCAATTCCTTACCAAGCTGACTCAAAAAAACAACTTGAAACAATACGTCACCAAGCTCTTCTTCAATCTGCCCGAGGTCTTCCAGCTCGATCGCTTCTGCCAGCTCGTAACATTCTTCGAGGGTATACGTAATGATGCTTCTGAAAGATTGCTTTTGATCCCACGGACAACCGCCATCGGGATCTCGCAGTCTCTCCATTACGCGCTGTAAATCATCAAGGGAATATTGCATTTCGCCCCCTCGGGGTAAACAACATAGCCACTAGTCAACCAGCCTCTTTACCGCTACAACATTGTCCAATTGCGACAGTTTCTCCAGCACGCTGAGTAGCGCGTCGATGGATGTCACCTCAGCAGTCACCTTCATCTCCGCCGTATTTTGTGCAGGATCACTCAAAGTATTGATGGCGGTCACGTTGACCTGCTCGCGGGCCATCACTGAACTGACATCAGCCAATAGGCCCTGCCGGTCATACGCCGTAAGCCCAATTTTGACAGGAAATCGATCGGTGTCTCCGGCTCCCCAGCTTACCGAGATAATGCGCTCCGGATAATCACCGCTGAGGGTCAAAAGACGAGCACAATCTGAGCGATGCACCGTTATCCCTCTGGATTTGGTGATGTAGCCCTCAATAGGATCACCCGGAACGGGCATGCAGCATCGGGCGAATTGGGTAAGCATATTACCGACGCCATCGACCCGCACGGCATCCCGCCGCGCCGGTCTCGAGGGACGCACCACCCAGAACGGTTTCTCATTGTGATCCCCGCGAGTCACTGTCTGAGCCACCCGTAGAATCTGTTTTGCACTCAACTCACCTGAACCGACGGCCATAAACATCTCCTCGACCGCTCTTAGGTTGAGCTGCTTGGCTATTTCCTTATAGTCGAGAGCGGTGAGGGAAAGACGAGCGCATTCCCGCTCAACCATCGCCCTACCCGCAGCGATATTCTCGTCACGAGTAAGAGACCTAAACCATTGCTGAACCCGAGCCTTGGCGCGAGATGTTCGCAGGTAGCCCGCACTATGACGCAGCCAGTCTCGACGCGGCGATGGCTCTCCCGACGTCAGAATTTCAATCCGCTGGCCAGTCTCGAGAACTGTCGTCAAGGGGACTAGCACTCCGTTTACCTTTGCGCCCCGGCAGCGATGGCCCACCTCGGTATGCACGTGATAGGCGAAATCGAGTGGAGTTGCGCCATGGATAAGGCTTACCACATCACCTTTGGGCGTAAAAACGTAAACGCGATCCTGTGCCGACTCAAAACTAAATTGCTCCGCGAGCTCAGCATCATCACCGGCGGTTTCGTGCCATTCAAGCACCTGCCGCAGCCAATTCAACTTTGCTTCATAAATGTCACTGGAACTGTCCTGCTTGTCACTACCCTTATATCGCCAGTGGGCGCACACGCCCAGCTCTGCTTCCTCATGCATGCGCCGGGTGCGTATCTGGATTTCGAGAATCTTCCCCTCTGGCCCTATCACCGCCGTGTGCAGGGACCGGTAGCCGTTCTCCTTCGGATTAGCGATATAGTCATCAAACTCGTTCGGAATATTCCGCCACATACCGTGGACAATCCCCAAGGTTTGGTAGCAATCAGATACGTCCTCGACCAAAATTCTCAGCGCGCGAATATCGTGAACTTGTGAAAAGCCTATCCCCTTGCGCTGCATTTTGCGCCAGATGCTGTAAATATGTTTCGCGCGTCCAGCGAGCTCAAAATCGATACTTGCCTCCGCCAAAACCTTTGTGAGATCTCCCTTCACTCTATCGATAAAACGATCACGGTCCGCTCGGCGACCATCAAGCAATTTGGCAATGCGGTGGTAGGGCTCCTCATGGGTATGACGAAAAGAGAGGTCTTCCAGCTCCCACTTGAGATGTCCTATACCAAGCCGGTGGGCTAGTGGCGCGTAAACACTGAACACCTCGCCAGCAATGCGTTGGCGCTGCACACTACTGGCTTTCTTGAGCCCACGCATGGCAACGGTTCTCTCCGCGAGTTTGATAAGAGCGATCCGGACGTCATCGACCATAGCGACTAACATGCGACGAACGTTGACATTAGGCGCCGCTGCCTGACCTAGTACCGGCTCATCCCGAATATCCGTCAGCTCGCTCACAGCCGCCATCCGCAGGGCCCCGTCGACAAGGCCAGCGACTTTAGAGCCAGCTCTGCGCGTTAGGTCATCTATTTCCAGTCGCTGCTCCCGAACCGGTCGATAAAGCATCCCAGCCACCAGAGCATCGGTACCCAACCCAAGTTCCGCCAAAATCTGTGCGACCTCCAGCCCAACCGCTACTGGCGCTGATTTGCCTACCCAGTCGCTAGTCGCAACACCTTGATCCGGCGAGAGTCCGCGCAATAAAGTTGTTGTAGCGACCAATCGATCAATATCACGGGGTTCCGAGCCCTGAGGTAAGGCCGAAAACCATAGCGCCAAATCGACCTCGTTCATTGCCCCGGCGTGAGGGAGTGATCGAATTTGGACCATCTGCGCCGCTATCCCTTGTAAATACCCGAGGACAAATAACGGTCACCTCGATCGCATACGATCGCGACGATTGTCGCGTCCGAGAGCTCCTCCGATAGCGCGAGGGCCGCACTGACCGAGCCTCCAGACGACACGCCCGCAAAGATCCCCTCTTCCCGGGCTAGTCGTCTCATCATCTGTTCCGACGCCTGTTGACTGATGTCAATAACACGATCTACAGCGGCCTCATCAAAAATCGTTGGCCGGTATTCCACTGGCCAACGCCGTATACCGGGTATTTGGGAGCCATCCTGTGGCTGCAAGCCAATGACCTGGATCGCGGGATTTTGCTCTTTGAGGAAGGTGGATACACCCATGATTGTCCCAGTGGTCCCCATTGAGCTAACGAAGTGGGTGACCTCGCCCTCGGTCTGACGCCAAATCTCAGGCCCCGTTGTTTGATAATGTGAAAGCGGATTGTCTGGATTCCCAAACTGATTGAGTACTTTTCCCTCGCCACGACTTTCCATCGCTAAAGCCAGATCACGAGCACCTTCCATTCCGTCTCCCGATGACACTTCGATTAATTCGGCGCCGTAAGCTGCCATCGCCCATTTGCGCTCAGCGGTCATGTGGGATGGCATGATGAGTATCATGCGATAACCCCTCATCGCAGCTGCCATGGCCAGAGCAATGCCCGTGTTACCACTAGTGGCTTCAATCAGCGTGTCTCCCGGGGCAATGTGCCCTCGTCGTTCCGCCTCCGCGATCATACTCATCGCCGGCCTATCCTTCACCGACCCCGCCGGGTTATTGCCCTCGAGCTTTACCAGTACTGTATTGGTGGTCTCTCCGGGCAAGCGTTGGAGCCTGACCAGAGGGGTTTCACCTATGGTGTGTTCAATCGTTGGATAGTGCGGCACTGGCTGTTCCGGCGAATGTGACTTGGAAGATCCCAATTATACCCGTAAGCGGAGGCGGCCTCATGCTTCGTCTTGGTGCAGCGAGCCCATCTCGCTTTGAGCGCGCGAACTACTCAAAAACTGCCGTAATAACTCGCGACTTTGCAGGGATCGACCGGAGAGCTGATGCGAGAAGGAAAGCCTAGTCACCTCTCGTAAAAGTCGAAGCTCCTCCCCTTCAACAGCATCGCCTTCCAGCCAGCGTTGAAGTAATTGTAATGAACTACCCTTAAAAGATAGGGCGTCGTACTCGTGGTCTCCCTCAGCCTGCCGGAAATGACGCCTTAAAAACCCCTGACCGGGATCAAACCGATAGCGTTCTGAGGCAAGAATGCCCTCTCCATGTGCGTCTACGGTAAAGGAGATCCCATATCCCATTGTCTCAAGGAGCAAAAACTCAAATCGCCGCAGGGCATCAATATCCTCGCTCTGCTTGAGGCTTCCCAACAGCTCTCCGTAGGCGGAAAACAACTCTGGCGTCGGCTCAAATCGCGGTAAACAGTTGCTGAGCAGTTCATTGAGGTACAGTCCGGAAAACACCCGTCGACCCGCGAGTGAAATTCGTGCGCCGGCAGCCTCTACCTTACGCAGGGTTTTCAAATCCCCCCGCCCAGAAAACTCAATAAGCAGCGGGGAGAACGGTTGGAGCAACCCCGTAAGGCTCCCGCCTCGCTGTTTTCTGCGAGCACCGCGGACGACCACACCGACGCGGCCGCTACTCAAGGTCAAAAGCTCTGCGAGAAAACCACTGTCCCCATAGGGGCGGCGGTGCAACAGCCAAGCAGGGTCCAGTGGTGAGGGCACCGATTAATATTCCTCGAAACCGAGGCTTCGGAGAGCGCGATCATCGTCTGACCATCCCGTTTTAATCTTTACCCAGAGCTTAAGCATCACTTTGCTATCGAAGGCCACTTCCATGTCCTTTCGAGCGTCGGTGCCAATCGACCTTAGCCGGCTGCCCCGTTCACCGATCAGGATGCGCTTCTGACCCGTGCGCTCGACATATATCAAGGCATCAATGTGAATAATATTGGGCTCGTGACGAAAGCTCTCGATCTCCACAGCGGTCGTGTAGGGCAGTTCATCTCCCAACTGCCTGACTATTTTTTCTCGAATCAGTTCGGCCGCGAGGAACCGTTGCGACCGGTCAGTAATCTGGTCCGCGGGGAAAAAATGGGGGGCTAATGGCATTTTGGCGCGGATATACCGCATCAATTCATCCAGATTGGAGCGCCTCAACGCTGAAACCGGCAAGATGCTGTCGAATGTATGTCGCTCGCGGATCGAGGAGGCGTAGGGCAACAAGCTATCGGCATCCTCCAATAAATCCACCTTGTTGATGACAAGTGCCGCCGGCACCTCCGTATTTTCAAGGTGCTGCAATACCTTGTCGTCCTCCTCGGTCCAGCGATTTCTATCGACCACGAACAACA
>Ga0213858_10001277_pt1 | contig 11982 bp, 25 predicted proteins | sample PICome_FD_160122 | JGI IMG/M metagenome (GOLD analysis project Ga0213858, IMG submission 160122) | Coastal seawater microbial communities near Pivers Island, North Carolina, United States - PICO245 | ecosystem: Environmental > Aquatic > Marine > Coastal | place: USA: North Carolina | collected... | reverse complement strand
CACGGTCGAGTCAAGAACCGTAAACGATACGAAGAGTTCGCCTGTAACGTCCTCAATGAGTTGTTACCACGAACCTTCAAACGAGAAATCGAGGTGTTCGTACACTTCACCAAAAACATCGCAGAAATGGGTCTCTGTCACGTCGAAGAGAAGGACGTGATTGGAGTGCAAATCAACACCAATCAGAGCGAAGGCGAAATCGCACAAACTCTCGCCCACGAACTGGTCCACGTCAAACAGTTCATTCGCAAGGAATTGAACGCCGACATGGACCGATGGAAGAGAGATCGTATCCCCGAAGACGTGATGATCCCTTACCGCAGTCAACCTTGGGAGATCGAAGCCTACGCAATGGAGGGCTGGTTGACTAAGGCGTATTGGTAATATTACCATAAAAAAGTTTTCAAAATGTGTTGACAGACGTTTTCAAATCGTGTTATACTTACCCTGTAAGTTGAGATGAGAGAGAGAAGAAATGATCAAATTGAAACCCGCAAGTCCCCATCGAGTCGCTGAAGTGATCTTCGGTAACGCCATCCTCTGGATGTTCGTCTACGCCGGGATACAACTCGCTGCTGGCCACCCAGTTGAACCCTACGTCTACTAAGGATTTATTATGTTGAAATTTGAAAACACTGCGAACGTCGGAGACATGATCCGCGCATACGATTTTGAACCGATGCCCGATCGTCCCGATTCTTACCTCGTTGGTGAGGTGCTTGAGAAGGGTGCGATTTACGCGAAACCCCATTACACCGCTCCTCGCAAGGTCTACGTCTGTGACGGTTACACCGTCTTCGTCAAAGACTCTGTGACAGGTTCTGTAGAACACGACATGCAACGTGTGGGTCGCATCATGTACGTGCCCTTCGAGATGTCGATGACCGATTTTGATAACCGTGTGGAGGTGATCTAATGAGTGCAACATTTGAACGAATCTGGGAGGAGTTGGTTCCTCGCGAAGGTAATGCCGCGACAGTTGCGGGTGAGATGATCCGTGCTGCGGGTCGTCTGCGCTACGACTTCTACAATAATGGGATGGGTAACAACACGTCCGGTGCCCTGAAGTTCTTACGTGAGAAGGGTGCGATCGACAAGGAGTTGTTCGAGTACGTCCTACCCTACACTACAGGTCGTCTCTATGAAGGCAACTACGACGGTGATTTCTTCCATCACGCGATCGATCGCATCGTGGAGATGACCACCAAGATGGTGACCTACAATCCTCAGTTGATGACGATGGAGAACACCGAAGACATGTTCGATTACTCCGATGAGGACGACTCTGATCTTGATGAGGAGTGCCCTGAGTGTGAAGGGTCTGGTGTTGTCACTTTCGATTGGGGTAGCGAGGATGAGTATGACGACGACTGTGATGTTTGCGGTGGTCGTGGATACATCATTCAATAGTTTAAGAGGGGAGTCGGTCTTTCGAAGATTCCGACTGACAGGTAAGTGGACCGCTCCCCTATTTTTACACTTTGTGACAAATTACCGAAAATAACGCTTGTATATTTTTGAAACATGTGCGATAATGTCTGTGTTGAATGAGAGGAGAGATGTTATGGAGAATTTGAAAGGTCGTGTGGTCCAGATCAACTCTGATGGGGCAACCCGTCTTGGTGAGGTCATTGGTGACCGTGGCGAACAGGTTGCAGTCTGGTTCCCGCCGATCAGTAGTGCGGACGATTCTGAGGTCAAGTACCTCGCCAAGTGGAGACTGCTAACGAGTGAGTATTACTTCGGTGATGTCCCCAGTGCGATGGGTGTCTACCTCATCGCGAAACCAATCATAGAGGAGTGTGCGTAATGCCCCTGAAAGACTTTGAAAAGTACATGCGTCGGAGTGTCTGGCGCACCTATTTGGTCGAGTTCACCAAGTATGGTAAACGAGTGTTCGAGGAACTCACCTACCTTGATTACGAAGGTGAACCCGAACGATCTGTCGGTTCAACTGTGACGGTCATCGTCAATAAACAGAAGCGAATCGGTATCATCCACGGGATTGCATAAGGAGACCTATGCCTAAAATCGTCAAGATCAATCTGAGCAAGAAGATCCGTTACCTGTTCGACAAGCCACCATCCAAGACACCGGATGCTGATTTGAGAATGCAGGACATGGTGATGGATCACTTCGGATCGTTCATCAACAACTCGTGGGACATGTCCGACCAGAAGAGGTTCGATGACATGCTCGACAACTCCGGTCTGACCATCGAGGAGTTCCTGTCCAAAGACTGGCCACGAGAGGAACCGAAACCGAAAAGAAAACCCCGTAAGAAGGCCGCGACTAAGAAGGCGCCGGTCAAGAAGAAGACGACTACAAGGAAAAAGAAATAATGCGGACTGCCTATCGCAGAGCATTGAACGCGGGTCTGACTACCAGTCAGGCCAACAAGTATTCCGACTACTATCGTCGCAAGACGATCCTACCAAAACGCGACAGCGAGAAGACCAAGACTTACAACGCAGAGTGGAAACTCGAAGCTGAACATCCCGACTTGATCGGTCCTCTGAAGGAATTCAAGGACGTAGAGAAGTTTGTAAAACAAGTGACCGCGTCTAAGACGTGGGAGAAGGTGTCCCGTTATCACGGCAAGGTGCGGGTCGTCCAGTCACGCAACATGGGAAGTCGAGCGGCATACATGGGTAGGTCGCACGGGTCGTGGATCGAGATCTCGCCCGCGTTTGGTTTCAACAAGTACATCGTCCTACACGAACTCGCACACAGTGCAGGATACAGCCACCACCACGTGACCTTCCGTGAGTGTCTCTTGAAACTGGTGTCGAGGTTCCTTGGTCGTGAGACCGCCTCGATACTCAAGGCGAACTTTAAGGAGCAGGGTCTGCGGGTCACTCCGTCGAAAGCGAAGGATCCAGAGGCGTGGTTAAAAGCAGTAAAAAACGCACCCTTTATTCCAAAATAATCTAAGAAAACGCTTGCGTTTATTTTCAGATCAGGTATAATGGGAGTCTATTTTGGTTGAGGAGAGGAGTTGAGAGGTATGGAGTTGCAAGGATACATCGACGCAACTTACGAGCGATTGGTTGAACGACTGGGAGAGCCCAACATCTTTTACGAGTGGACCTTCGAGGGATACGACATTTTCGGTGAGGAGTTTGATATCACTATAGTCGGTCAACACAAGGACACCGTGATGTGGCATGTTATGGCGCAAGATCCCTGTGCGATGGAGATAGTCGAACAGAAGATTCAACCCGTTTTTTGTGAAAAATTAACATAAAAAAGTTTCAAAAAAGTGTTGACAATCTTCCAGAATTTGATATAATACCTGTGTAAATTGAGTTGAGAGAGAGTTGATTATGATGAATTTGATTGAGAAGTATGAAGCCCGTGGTCTCCAGTTGGAGATCGACGAAGAGAAAATCACTGCGGTTTGTAACCGCCCCACTAAACGTGCCCGTTTGGGTTACAAGACTGAGTTCGCTTACCGTTACGGTAGTGTCGCTCGCATGATCGAACACATCGAACAGTTCCTTGTTGATCTTGATCGTGCGGAACAGTGGAAACAAGAACGCAAAGTTGCTCGTGCTGCTGCGAAGGCGGCCGCTCTTGAGTCTGTCAAAGAGGGTGACATCTACGTCGCTTCTTGGGGTTGGGAACAGACCAACATCGACGCCTACCAAGTCGTCGCCAAGAAGGGTGCGACTGTCACTCTGCGTGAGATCGCTGTCGCTACTGTAGAAGGTTCTGAAGGTTTCATGAGTGATCGTGTTGTTCCTGTCAAAGATGCCTTTATCGGTGACGCGTTCAAGAAGCGAATCACTGGTAAGTACATCAACATCGACGATGTGCGTCACGCTGGTCCTGCCGAAGAAGGCAAAGACTTCTACCGAAGTTGGTACGCGTAATGAGTTTCCGTTACTGGTGTTGCCAGAAGTGGTTTGAACATAGAGACGAAATTGAGGGGATCACTGGACAGGTCCCTAGTTATACCTCGTTAGATTATTTTGGAATGTATAAGTGGTGGTTGAAGAGAGAGTACCGCCACGAAATGAAAGGAGAGAAGTAATGGAATTTGTAGCTAAGCCCCAACTGACTAATCGTCGATACACTGAGACGTTTGACAACCTCAAGGACGCCGTTGATTACCTCAACGAGTTCAACAACCTTGGTGATGAGGAAGGTGGTTTGCCCCGTCTCAAGGCAGAGGACTTCGCCCTTGTCGGTAAGTTGTCGACCCCCACAGGGTTCTACTACCGCGAGAACAAGTTGCTCCAGATGGGTGCGAAGTAATGAAGTGGTATAACGTAGGCGAGATCGGGGATGCGCTCGATCTCATCGTCGAGAGTTTTTTAGAAGGGTTCTTGGATAACGGCGGATTCGCGGAAGAGATGACGCGTCTGGGACTGTCAGTCGAAGAACAGTTAGATGTGATACGTGAACAGATCGACATTCACGAGACTGCATTGCTCGCAACTAATGGAAGTGACACGGTACACTAATGAACGTCGCAGAGAACGTCTTAATTGAAAACTCCCCTAGTTGGGCCCTGTCGGACTACACGTTCCGTGTTGCAGAGGCGCTGGGGATCAACCGCCTTGGTGGTTACGTCAAGGTCAGGTTCGAGGAAGAGGACATCACCCATTTCTCCGCTGAGGCGGATGGGACTGAAGACCGCGTCGACCTCACTGTCCGTCTGGATGGGGAGATTACCGACGATCAGGTTAAGGTGCACATTGCACACGAGATGATCCACGCAGTTCAGATCCTCACTGGGAGACTTATACATATAGGTCTCACATGGTGTGAGGACGCACACGGGATCGTCTACAAATACATTTTTGACGGCAAGGAATACGTCAACGTCAAGTACGCTGATCAACCTTGGGAACATGAGGCATACTCCTATGAAGAAGAAGTCTACAACGCGGTCGAATCCGGTGGCGAAACACTCGCCGAAGTTCAATCGGCCATCCACCCACGTCGACCGTAAGAAAGAGGTGAAGAAACGAGGTTACCCTCAAGACCTTCTTTACCCCAACAACGAGCACTCGTAATGCCAATCGAAGATCAGTACATTCAGGAAGCACTCGACCACGCAATCGCCCAGACCTTCATGGGGGTAGTGGACTGGGCGAAAGTCATCGACTTCCTGCGCGAGAAGTATCCGCATATGGATACGGAGTATCTTTTTATGATCGCGAACCGTGCTCGATTCCAGTACGACAAAATTTCTTGACACACACCATTGAATGAGGTATACTATGCAGGTTTCTAAAGAAGAACGATACGCGATGATTCGTCGAGCAGCGCTCAAGATTCAAAAGCGTGACAAGGTTTCGCGTTCCAACAATCAGTTGGCGCGTGAAGTGATTGCTCTTGATGAGCAAGATTGTAAGTCCAATATTTCTTGGACTGACACAGATCGGTATGTAGCGACACACTACTCCGATGTTTATGAAGCAAATGTCCAACCAGAGGAATGGAGCTAATGGCAGTAACACAACCCGAAAATCTGATCGATCTCGGTCAGTATCCACAGAATGATGTGGAGTTAATCGCGCGTGAGTATATGCGCATCGCATATATCGAACTTCTACAGGAGTTCGGTAAGACTTACGCAGAGCGTGATGAGTCGGATCAACAACGTGTAAACGTGTTGAAAACACTAGAGGCCTTCGAACACACTATTGCAGTCCTTGATCAGAGCGAGGATTTCTTAGAGTTCGTACACCAAGGTCAAGGTGCAGACGGCGAAGAAGAGTCTGAAGAAGATGAAGAATTCGAACGATTCTGAGGAGGCGACTATGTCGTATGACAATATCGTAGAGCAATTGCGCTCTAACGTGTTAGAGGTGACATTCACGAAGGTAAACGGTGAGGAGCGAGTAATGCCTTGCACCCTGTTGACCTCGTTCATGCCATCCTACACAGCACCGGAGGCGACCGACATCGATCAACACTCTGTCAATAAGACAGTGATCCGTGCGTTCGCAATCGACAAACAGGCGTGGCGATCGTTTCGTGTAGACAACGTCACTAACATTGAGGTACTGAATGGTTGAAGGTAACGAGAATCCAGAGGAAAACTTCCTAACAAAGAAGTCGTTTTCTCAGATGATCGAGACCTTCGTCTACCAGAACCGCATGTCCTATATGGATAGCATTGTTCACCTATGCGAGAAAAATGGTCTGGAACTGGAGGATATCAAAAAATATCTGACACCGACCATCGTCGAACATCTGGAGAATGAGGCGCGTCAGTTGAACTTCCTGCCTAAGCAGAATTCACTAGACGTATAAATACACATGCCCTAGAGGCAATCTCATATTTTAGTTTATATTTTAGTTTATACAAGGTACATATTATGTCTTTTGCAAATCTCAAGTCCAAATCTATGGACATCTCAAAGTTGGTCAGCGCTGCGACAGAAGCGGCGGGTCAGACCACCAACACCAACAAGTATCAAGACGACCGAAAGTGGAAGCCAACTGTTGATGAACAGGGTAACGGCTACGCTGTAATTCGTTTCCTTCCCCCAGCAGACGGTCAAGACCTTCCTTGGGTCCGTTACTGGGATCACGCATTCAAAGGTCCGACCGGACAGTGGTACATCGAACGATCACTCACTACTCTTGGTCAGAACGACCCAGTCGGTGAGTTGAACTCGCGCCTGTGGAACTCAGGTATCGAAGAGGACAAGGAAACTGCACGTCGCCAGAAGCGTCGTCTACACTACGTCACAAATATCCAAGTGATCAACGATCCCGCGAACCCAGCGAACAACGGCAAGGTGTTCATCTACGAGTTCGGTAAGAAGATCTTTGACAAGATCATGGATATGATGCAACCAGAATTCCCCGGCGAGGAGCCAGTGAATGTATTTGACTTCTGGAAGGGTGCAGACTTCGAACTGAAGATCCGCAACGTTGCAGGGTATCGCAATTATGACAAGTCAGACTTCAAATCTCCGACCCCACTTGCTGGTGCTGATGAGACACAACTCGAAGCGATCTACAACACGTTGTACGACCTCAACGAGTTCATCGTCCCCAACTACCCTAACGCACACGATGCAAACTGGTTCAAGTCATACGATGACCTGAAGGCCAAGTTGGAGACTGTGTTGGGTCTCGCTACAGGTGCGGGTGCAACAGTACGCAACGAAGCAGTCGCTACTGCGGAAGAGGCACCACCTTGGAATACTGCGGATGAACCAACTATTGTCACCGCTGCACCTGCCGTCGCTCCTGCGGTTGCAGAAGAGTCAGATGATACGTTGTCGTATTTCGCACAGATGGCTGCGGAGGACTAATCAATGGATCCTATGTATTCAATAATCACCATCATCGCGGGACTAGTCGCGTTTGGATTACTCTGGAGGTCGGTGTCGACCTCACCAGAGAAGACCACCGGAGGACAACCAGAACCAAGTCCTTATGATCCGGAGGTTCTGGAGAATCTGACCAAGGCGCAGTTGTTAGAGGTGGGTAATAGTCTAGGTTTGGAACTGCCCAAGTCGTGGACTAAAGCGAGATTGGTACAAGCGATTATCAACGCGACCAATCCTAACTAATCGACACTGCCAGTGGACATGGGGGACTTCGGTCCCCTTTTTTATGCGTATGAGGTACCTGCCGAGAACGGATCGACTGGAGTTAAACCACCAGTGACCATTGCGTTGGCACCACCGATATTGTTTGTGGTTGACTGAGGTGCGACAATATTTGTGTTACCAGCAACCTGAGTTTGTGCTGTCTGGTATGCGCTCTGTCCAGAGGATAGTGCGCTTCCTGTTGTTGATGGCATCGCACTTACACCACTGCTACTGCCAAGGGAGGAACCTACTCCACCCGTTGATGGTTGTTTTGATGAACCACCCATTTCCTTTACGAGATTCTGCATATCACTGGATGGTTTTGGTGCGTCTCCCATGATAGCACCAGCGATCGCCCCTGCAATTTCTTCACCAAACATTGATCCGAATATACCACCACCAATTCCGCCAATTGCAGTACCTATGCCTGGGATTGGTATTAACGCTGTACCTAATGCACTACCGGCAATGGCACCCAAGGTGGCACCACCAAGTCCACCAAAGACTTTGGCCATCTCTTTGGTCTTCTGTTCGGCCGATAGATTTTCATCCACAGCAATCATTCCGAGAGTCCCCACTCCTAACAATTGACCCAAAACAGGAATCCTTTTTGAGAGTTTTTGTAGACCACCAAGAATCTTTGCACCTTTTGGTCCTATGAATTGCGCGAGTTTTCCGGCACCTTTTGCATACTTGTTGTCGCTGTTAACCATTCCCTGTATTTTTTTCTGAGCGCCGTCTCTGATACGACTCTTGGACGTTGATGTTGATGCACCGACTCCCTTTAACGCTTCGTCTGCAGCGCCTACCTTTAGTCTTTTGCCCTCTGAGATCAGGTTGCCCGCTTTGTCGACCTTAATACCTTTGGCTTCTAATGCGGCTTTTTGAGATCCACTCAATGTACTTGTGGTTCGACGATTTATAGCCATTCTTTCGTTACCATCGGGTACTTTTGGTGCACTTCCTGTAACGAAATTCTTTGCCTTGGTTAGTCCGCTTCCGACACTCTTAAATGCATTGGCGACACCAGCAGTTGCGCTTCGTATACCCTTATCGAGACCACCCATCAAGTTTTTGAAAGTACTTGACAGAATCGCAGTTGATGTTGCTAGGTCAGGAACTGCATCTTTGAATGCGGCGAAATCCCCCTCTTGTACTGCAATGATTCCGTCCAGAGCAGATGAAAGGATCCTGTTCCCCTCTGCATACATATCTGTGAGTTTGGGAAACTCGATGCCAGATTCTTCTAAAAGATTTTTCGCCCCAGTAACAAAATTATTGACTATTTCACCGGCCTTTTGGAAAGATTCTGATCCTATAAGAGTACTGATAGCCAATCCGCCCACAACACCACCAGCTGCAAAACGTGCTGCACCTATTCCACCGACCCTTTTTTTCGTGGACTCCATGAGACCACCAAGTCGTCCTTTTTTAGGCTTCGTGTCTTTATCAGTTAATTTGGACTCGTTTTTTTCATTCAACGCATCTATAGAGGCTTGAATACGGGCGTCTCTCGCCTCTTTAGCCTCTTTGCGTCTCTGTTTTTCAGATTCTTCGAATCTTTCTTGGGACGCTTTTTCAGACGCCGCAAGTTGTTCTCCCAACGCAGCGTTCTGGTCGACCATATTTTGAAGGATGTCTTCACTATTCTGCTGTTGTAGTGCAGTGATGACATCATTTAACGTCGCTTCGGCCATTTCTTATCCTTGTTGTTTCGCACGTTCCGTTTTTTCCTGAATGTCGTCTACCAACATCTGGAGGTATATCTCCCTCTCCCAAGGTATCATGTGTTCAACTTCGTCCAGTGAATAATTGAAGTTGTTGAGCAGTTGAAAGTTCACCTGATAATAGTTCATCAAATTATCGTGAGAGAGGTTGACTAAAAAAAATCATCGATACCTTTCAGTTCATGAAGATTATCGTGACCACAAGACTTACACGTAAACGCAATGTCCTGTTTGATAGCGGGAGCTGAGTTTACAAAATCAGCGACCCTTTCAAATTGTTCGGTGGTCATCGAGTCTACAAACTCTAATACCGATTCTTTCGATTCGTCTTCGAGATCTAACTTTTCTTCTTCGGTTAACACCGACCCCATACAAGCGATGATTAATTCTAACAATCCCTCTGTCTGCGTCTCGCTGTTTAAAAGACTGGGGTTGTTCATGAACTCCTCATATGTTGGGTACTTCATTAACAGGGAAACTTCGTCGGTTATCTGTACTACACCTTCTTTGATTTCCCCATCTATTTCTATTCCGTCTAAGTCTACCTGTACTTCATTTTCAGACTCACACGCTTCACACCGTATAATGAGGTCCGATTGTTCTCCTACCGACTTGGCCCTAATTTTAGTGAAAAGGTAATCAACATCAAAAGTAGTGAGTCTGTTCGATATTGGTTCCTCAATACATGAATGTATGGTTCGAATGATCGCACGGACTATGTCGGACCTTTCTTGTGTCTCATATGCGATCATTAACGCCTTCTGTTCCTTTACTAAAAAGGGACGAAATGTCGTCGACTGACCAGACGAAGGTATCGTCACCGAATAACTCGGCGAGTCATTTAGTTTTGGTAATGCCATGATGTATCCTAATAATTAAATAATTCCACCCAGATTGATACCGATCTTGGCATCAATTAGGTCCGCAAGTTTACCTCTCGCGTCTTTCTTCACCGCCCACTTGGTGTACGCGAAGTTCACCTGAAGTTCTACGATCGACCCTTGACTGTTCAGATTAATCGCATTTTGCGTTATCGGGAACGCATCTTCTAAGGTCACACTGTATATAGAGTTACCCAATAGATCGAAGTTTATGTCCAATATCCCTATATCAAATCCTACGCGAGCCTGTGGTTTTGATAGTTGATGGATCGTGATGTCTCTCGCAAAACCACCTTTAGTTCCGTCTTTTCCCTTTTTCCACTGTATGTTTCCGGTCTCTTCGTCGACCATCTCAGACATCCACTTATCGAAGTACTTTCTTGGACCATAGTCATTGGTCATATAAAAGGTCATATTAAGGTCTGCTACTGCAAAACCATTGACTACCTTTTCGTTATGTATCCCAACGTTTCTTTCTAGGGTTAGTATCTGTTTGCCCGGCATGTCTACATCCTTACACAGGACATTCATAGTGTCACCGTTCAATCCAGCCAGAGGCGGTAATTCCACTGCGAAGTGATGTGAGAATGCGAAACCGTTCTTGAGACTTACCTTTGATTTTAGATCTTCTATTCCTGCCATGCGTTAGTCGCCTATCATACTTTTCGAGTCGGAGTAGACCTTCTGGTTACTCGCGTATCGGAAATCTGCTGTTGGTAGAAATGTTGCGATCTCCCACTCAGGGGCGGGAACTAACGCGAACTTACCTTCAACGTGTTTGTTCAGATAGTGTTTAAAACACGGTCTGAAGTGTTTAAGTTTTGCGGTCTTGGTCAAGAGTTGATAGGACGCTCTGAATCGAGTCGTCTTGTCAAACTTGGTGTTGTTGGTGATGTCCATCAACGCGTCCAACATTTTCGCACGTAGTACCGGAGGTAGGTAGTGCAGGTTCAACCCATAGAACCCATCCTTCGCTGGACCTACCACAATGATCAATGGAAACGCATCGTAGTAGGGCAGTTTCTTTCGATCGTTCTTAAACTTGGGATCGTAGAAGAACATATACATGTTACCCACGACCTCTTGTCCTGTCCTCTTGAGTGGATCCTCATCCATCAAGTCCTCACGCTTGATACTACGCATGTTCTTGATCTTGTTTTGAAACCATCTACGGGATTCCTTGGTGCGAGGTGTGATACCCGCACGGAACGCCTGTAACTCTAAGTTCTGGAATATTTTAGACATGAGACCCTTGTCCTAAAACCTGTCTCTCTATTTATACACGTTTTTTACGTTTCTTGAACGCGGGCATCTTTTTGAGGGGTTTCTTGGACTTGACGCGTTGCGCGGCCTTGGGCATGATACCCTTTGCGGTGAGTTCTTTCTCTGTCCAGATCTCGAAGTGGTACCCACGATCCTTTGCGTACTCGACCGCTGCCTTCCACTTGGACTGGTTCTTGATGTAGGTGAGACCCTCAGTCATGAGTGTCTGTCGGGACTTGCCCTGTTTCTTCTCTGGTCTCTTGGTTTCCTTGGCGGGTTTGACCTCAACCAACACCACACGACCCGACTTGTACTTAATCACAAAGTCGACGAAGTATCGGTGGGGTTTCTTGTCGGTCTCGCAGATGTAGGGTATGATCAACTCCTCAGACATCCATTGGACCACGTCTGAGTTCTTGTCGCACCACATCATCACATATTTCTCCCACCCCGAGCGATAGACGATGTCGTCGACGTTACCCGCGTACTTCTGTGGTTTGGTGGGTTTGTATTTCCCTTTATACGTTTTCATAACGTCTCAGTAGG
>Ga0213858_10001276_pt1 | contig 11984 bp, 16 predicted proteins | sample PICome_FD_160122 | JGI IMG/M metagenome (GOLD analysis project Ga0213858, IMG submission 160122) | Coastal seawater microbial communities near Pivers Island, North Carolina, United States - PICO245 | ecosystem: Environmental > Aquatic > Marine > Coastal | place: USA: North Carolina | collected... | reverse complement strand
TTTGCAGGGGTGACAGGCGCATCGTTTTTACTAGCAGGTGTTGTGGGTATGCCACTTGCACGTGAGGTCATGCAGCTACTCAATTTGTTCCGCGATGAGGAAGAAGATGATATCGAAACTGTTGTACGCAAGGCAATAGGCGAAGGCTTCTACAAAGGCCCACTAACTGAGGCTCTTGGTGTTGACTTGTCAAGCCGTATTGGTCTATCGGGGCTTATCCTTCAGGCAAATAGATTCAACCATGACGCGTCTTTGGAAGAGACTGTGTTTCATTATCTTGGTGGACCTGCATGGAGCACCATAACTAGATTTGAACGAGCGTACAAAGATGTAATGCAGGGTGAGATGCAAAGAGGTGTTGAGTCACTGCTCCCGGGGGGCGTAAGCAATGTGTATAAAACTGTGTTCCGTTATGGTGACGAGGGTATCCTAACGCGTAGGAAAGATCCGATCATGGACGATCTATCTATGGGGCAGCTTGCGGCTCAAGCAATTGGCTTTGCACCCGCAGAATACACACGAACTCAAGAAATGAACCAACAGACTAAACGCATCGAACGCTCTGTAAACAACATGCGCACTAAGTTATTACGCAAATATTATGTAGCTACTCGCACAGGTGACTATGACGGACGCCGTGCTTTGATGGCTAAGATACAAGCGTTCAATAAACGCCACCCCACCGCCCGTATCGGCATAGATACAATTCTTAAATCTATGCGACAGCACATGGAAACGTCAGCAACTATGTATAACGGTATCACCATTAGTCCAAATATGCGCCGTGCTCTAGAGGAAAGTCGCAGTGAGTGGGATCAGGGTTGGCAACTCTTCTAAAGAAAAACCCCCGCAAAGGCAGGGGTAGTTGGGGAGAACAATATGAACATGATGTGATTGCACGTTATCATAAAATTCTCCACATGCGAACCCCAAATCTTTCGTCCTCAATTCTAGCATGAACTTTAACTTGCCATCCTCGGCTATCTGCTATCTTTTCAAATTGTTTCTTAGCTTCTATTACGTTTATACAAGGCATAAAAACTGAAGCTCCAACAGACATTTTATCCCAATCAACTACAACGCGCACACCGTCTGGGTGCAAATCATCTGTTTTAGGTATCGCTTTCATCCTCAGAACCTATCTCTAATTCAAAATTAACTACAATACAGTCAGTCGCAGGTAGATTAAGGTTAGTCCCTTTACTAATACGCATCTTGTGTTTCTTTGCGCCTTTTTCTTTTATCAGGTCAGTTACACACGCTGAGTAATCAATCTGTTGCTCAAGACACCATTTTTTAAATGGTTTAAGGATTATAAACGCTTTCTTGGTGTCTGTTTCATACCGTGCAACTAGTTTAGTACGTGGGTTATTTTCTGGTATGACTAGATTTTCAATAGTGTCTTGAGATTTACCGCGCATGTCTGTGGTGCTTTTTATAATTAGTAAGTTACCGTGATGCTCGGCAAAGAAGTCAGCTAGTATTTGACTCGATGTGGCGGTCATATCGTCAGTCATGCTTTGGTTATACTTTACAAGTTTAACGGCAAACTTAAACAACGCGTCCATGTCATAATCTATTAAGCTGAGTTGTTTTATTAACAAACCTGCAGTTACCGTTTTAGTGATATACTCAGACCAGAAACGATTTGCAGAAGTAAGCCCACACGCTACGTCCACTTTTTTACGCACTTTATTTTCTAGTTGTATAATCGCGTCCCAGTTGTTCATGCAGTGCTGCGTGAATACTACACCTGCATGTCCATAGTGCTGTTGTACTTCTTGGGCAAACACATCTGTCATGGCTTTGTCGCCTGTGCTGTCAAAAAAGGTATCTACTCGAGCTTCTAAAATTCGCTGCGCTTCTGCTTTGGGCGCGTTCTTAAACAAAGATATTTTTTCTATTAGACTCATATTGCCTGTGGATATGGCAAGGAACTTCCATTCGCCTCCACGTGCTCGCTCCATGTTTGCGCCCCCTGCCATACGCCCTCGTTGCATACCTTCAGTGATTGCGTAAGACATATCTGAAGCTGCCTTTGCGGTCATGTTTGTAATCTCATCAGTACAGAATGGTATGTTTTTGTTGACTTCAGCACGGTTCATACGATGGTTCATCGTATCTCGTTCTTTCAACGTGAGTTGTTTGGGGTGCCCCCACGCAGTCATAGCCATATACATTGCAGTGGTTTTACCTAACCCTGAGTCCTTACTGTGCATATGCAAAAGCGCCCCGTGCATCGGGGAGTTACGCATAAGTACACTGCCGAACCCTGCGCACACCACAAGTTGATACAATTCCATGCCGCGTTTATTGAAAAAATTAGCGTTATTCTTCCATCCTTCTAGCGTACCCTTGGGAGTAAACGATGGAAACAAAGCAGCCGTTTTTGCCGATGCGGGGTTAAAATCAACGCGGTCAGCGAATATTTCCCTATCTCCAAGGATAAACGATTTACCTTTATCATCCGACCAACCAAACTGAGTGTGTGCCGTGTCTGCTGCGCTATTGTGCTGCAACTCTTCTATCCATCTTATGCTATACGTCATTAGACTTTCTAATTTTCGCCCCCATGTAGTTACGCCTTTTGCGCCTATTACTTTTCTAAATTCGTCTTTAGAAGTGACTGCTGTTTGTGGTACAGTAAACTCTCTTATTCCGTCTTTTGGCAAGTGCAAACGAAACACCAGAGCGTCTTCATCTCCATCATGCACACGTCTAACAACGTATAAATCGTTATGGTATATACACTCGTCTTTCCTGTTTCCTTCTGCATCTTCGGTTTCTATATACACACCGCCGTTTGCACCGCGAAAAAATGGGTGTGGGTACTTTGGTATAGTGCAAATTTCTGGCTCCGCATCTGGTTCAGAGGGAAACAACTCAACAATATTATCGTCTTCAGTTGCCACCTTTGTGCGGTTACCAATAGAAATAGGTGACTTTATTTTTCCCCACAGCGGGCACTCGGTACAAACATCTGGGCGATATTCATCAAAGGTAGTGCAGAGGTACGGTCCCTTTATCCGATCCATCTTGTCAAACATATCATCAGGTGTAAACTCAGGATGCCCTTCTGATATACGCACTGCGGCTTTGTCTGCGTCAGCGCAATGCTTCGCAATCGACAAACCTGCTCGCCACATAGGCTCCGACATGGTAGATTGATTTTTGTAAATGTACCCTAGTTGCGCACATCCTTCTCCCTTCCCTGTCTTGACCATTATGTCTTTGAAATAAGATTCACGGTTGCTCATTAACGCGTCCAAAACCGCATTGCTTCCACTCGTAGGGGTAAACTTCTTTGGAACTGGTATCACACCGCCACCAACCAACTCTGAAAACTCGTCAAAATCTACTGGTTGTACTTGTTCCACTCCAAACACTGTAACTTCTTTAGGTGTATCACTCTTGTGGTTCCGGGTTCCCGGGACACGTAAGACCCTAGCAACATCTGAAGTCACCGCAGGGTCGGCGTCAAACTTATGCTGTGCGCATAGTAATTTGAGCCGCTCGGCTATGGGTGTCCACTCATCAGGAGTTACATCTTCACTCAAAGCCCAGTATACATGCACTCCGCGCCCTGAGTTAACTGTAATAGGTTTAGGTAAATCTAGTGCTTTACAAAACCTACGTAGCTCCTTTATGGCGGCGTGTTGCGTAGGAAATTCTTTACCTTCACCACAATCCAAGTCCATGAAAAAGGAACGTAATTTTATTGCGTTTTCTTGTTTGCGAGATCCCGCTTCACCGAAAGTAGCCAGTGCATAATACACATCGTAACCGTTTGCATCTAGGTCACGCGCTGCATCAAGCACATGGTCTATGGAGTCGTAAAACTTTTGTTTACGTTGTCCTGCCTTATTGGCAGCAAATACACAGTACCATCCTTCGTGAGGCACCACGCTTTGCATAAATGTTTTTATTTGCATTGCTCTTGCCCATGAAAGAAATGCCGTGACCTGTTACAGTCACGGCTCCAAAATTACTCGTCTGCGTCGTCCCACGCTTCGACAAGATCACTAAGATCATCGTTGGAAGCCTTTGCTTCCTCTTTCTTTTTGACTTTTGGTTCTTTCACAGGTGCTTCTTCGGCTTTTTTATCAAGCACATTGTTTGACTTCTTAGGTTTAGATGCTTCTTTTGCGGCACCATTTGTAGCTTGCACACCATCGCTTTGTGAAACAGTGAACGTAATTGCACGTTCAACATCAGGGTTGTCACGCAAAGTAATCACGTCTTGTAATTCAGCTTCGTCCAATGGACGTGCAGCTTTGAAGAATAACTTTGGCACATCGCTGTTTTCATCAAAGTACATCTCAGTGACCACTGCTTGCGGCGGTGCGTTATGCGCTTTTAAATAATTAGCGTAGGCTTGCATGGGCATCTTGCCATCTTTTGCCTGACCAAACACAGACATAGCCGCAAGGTTAACTTGGTATACCTTGTCATACTGTCCTTCTAAAGCCACAGCGATACGTTGGGCATATCGACATGCACGTGTTTCGCCTTGTCCAGACCCTCTAACATTCATCGGGCACTCGCCGCATGTAGATGACTGTCGCTGTTCGTTTGGTACAGCTTGGTCAGGACGTTGTGTATCCGCAGACCAACAAGTCGGTGCAGATGGGTTTTCTGGATCATACTGTCCTTCGTAGTATGAACGCGATACTTTTGCAGCGTCTAAAATAACTACATTAAGTGATCCGCTATTGTTTACATTAACCTGCTCTCCTTTAACAAGTTCACGAAAACGCCCACCACGCAAACTAATTCTACGCATACCACTGCCACCAGTGCCACCTGATAGGTTATCCATGGTATTTTGTAGAGATTTAAAAAGGTCGCTGTTTACCAGACTGTTTCCCTTAAAGATATCAATGTCGCTCATAATTGTGTTCTCCTTTTACACATCATCGTCAGCGTCAAAATTTAATTCTAGCTGCTCGTTATCATTATTGGCTGTTATTGTTGTAGATCCAACTACACCTGTGGCGCTTATACTAACTGTCTCGCTGTCCAACTCTGCTTCTTTCTGCATGGTTGTTAACGCTTCAGCTACTTGGTCACGATTGAACCTATAAGTATTGCCAAGTTTAATGTAGGTAGTTTCGGGGATATGCCCCTGCCGCACCCACGCACGGATGGTAGACACCGACACATGAAAGTATTGTGCCAGACTTTCTATTGTCACAAATGGACTTTTCTTCTCAGTCATTTTTTCCTCACTGATATTGCATATTCAGAATCCACGTTCAGCCCCGGTGGTAACACGTCAGGGTTCTCTTCAAGAAATTGCTTTACGTTGGATTGATTAAGGCGTTTATCCAAAAACTCAGGTACTGAATGTTCTAAAATAAACTTGTGCATGGACTCCCAATCGTTTGTCCAAAAACGCTTTTTAACGGTACGATAGAATAAACCTTCCGCAGTGCGAACACTTTCGACGTTGTGTTCTTTACAATGCTCAAGAAGCGCACGTTTGATTCTGTCTTGTTGTGACTTTAATTCGTCATCTTGTTCTTTAAATTTATTCGATAGCTCACTGCGTTTATCCCTTATTTTAATGTATGTGGCAGTAAGTTTTTCGATAGAGATTTTTGCATCGCTCATGTTATTCTCCTTTATCGGGAGTTAACATCTAACAGCACCTATTGAGCTAGTCAAGTATTTCTTTGTATAAATCTATAATTTTTGAGTGTACGTCTATTCTGTTATCAAGTAATGCGTATACGTGTTTTTCTACGGCTGATCCTTGTAGTTGGATTACCGTGCATGGGTGCCTTTGTCCTGACCTGTGAACACGTGCATTTGCTTGCGCATACGTCTCCAAAGAGGAAGTTGGCCCCCACCATACAACAGTATTTGCTGCGGTTAAAGTCACACCATGTGCTGCTGATTGCGGCTGTATCACCAATATCTTGGGGTTGGGGTCATTTTGAAACCGTTTGAATATGTCTGTTCGCTTCGCCGCAGGTACATCTCCGCGAATCACTTCCGCAGTTATTCCGTCCTTGCGTAGCTTCTCTACCAATATATCAATCGTATGCTTGAAAGGTACAAACACCAGAACCTTCTGGCTGCTCTCGTCGATGACTTCTTTCAGTACACTGTATCTGTGCTTGATATCAAACTCTAGTGTGTCACCTTTGTCGGTGTAGACTGCACCTGCACTAATCTGTAACAGCTTGTTCATAGATATGGCAGCGTTGTGCGCGGTTACTTCCTCACCTGCCGCTTCCATCACAAGTCGGTTCTTCAACTCCTTGTAATACTTTTTCTGTTGACGTGTTAACTCAACAGCACGTTTAACATACGTCATGTCTGGAAGGTCAAGACACTGCTCTTTAGTGTACCGTATGGCAGGTTGTAGCGCGTTGTATACCGTTTCGGTAGCCGTTGGTTTCGGTATCCACTTAAACTGCGATATTTTAAACATGACTTGATCGCGGAATGATCCAAAGAACCGTGGCACAGACTTGGGGTTAACAAGTTTAGCTAAACCGTATGCGTCAAGGGGTGACTGCGCAGCAGGTGTACCTGTCATCATCCATAGCCAAGTATCCTCAGTAACTAGACGGTTTAGGCATTTCCACCGTTTACTCTGTGCGTTCTTGTAGTGCGTGGCTTCGTCTACAACAATTAAATCAAACCCACCGTTACGGATTTCTTCCTCGACAATCTCCACTCCATCATAATTAATTATGACAAACTCAGCGTCACTGTTAATTATCTTCTTGCGTTTGTCCGCACTTCCATGGGCAACATCAACCTTGCGGTGCATTGCTACTTCAAATAGATCGGCTCGCCAAGCCGAATCCATAATAGATAGAGGACAGATAACTAACGCTCTGCGTATATGGCCTTGTTTCATTAAGAAGTCAGCCGCCCATATAGCAGATGCGGTCTTGCCTGTGCCTTGTTCGTTGAAGCAAAATGACTTGCGATTAAGTGTCAGGAACTCCGCAGTTGTGCGTTGGTGATCCATAGGTTTAAACCGCCCCGACCACTTGTATCGTTTTGTAATAGGTGAAGGAGCTTTCACACCAAGACTTCTTAGAGTGTGTACTTCTTCTACGCCCCAGCTCACGGCAACCTCGGTTGCACTTACTTCTTTACTCCTTGGTATAGTTTCAGTGATACGTTTTGGATTGCGTAACTTCAGCAGTAACGCTTTATCATTAAATATTTTCATGTTCACTCCGTGTTAGTGTGGCACTAACGTTTTTTACCTTTGCTGAGTGCTCCACCTGCTGCTCTGTTTTTCTTGCGGCTTTGTATTTTCACACCGTCTTTGTTTGTTCCACCTTTACTTAGCGGTTTCTTGTGGGCAATATCCTTGCCTTCTCGCTTATCGGCTTTGCCGTTCTTGTTCTTGTCTACGCCTTTTTTGTCCATGGCACGGCGAGCGCGTTGACGCTCCATACGGTCTGAATGTTCTCCGCGTTTCTTTTGTTGCGCATATTCTTTTTTATATGGTCGTGGCTTATTTTTGTATGGCATCAATTTGCTCCGTTATGCGGACACTCAGTAACAGGGCAATGCCGCTTGCACAGTCCGCTAGGTTTAGGGTTCCAAACATCATTCTTAAATGCTTCTTTCATTATACCATGTTTAGATAACCATTTCTTCCATAATTTGTCTTTATCAAAAATAGTATATTTGTCCTTGACAAGGTCATTTGCCACTACAAACAATAAACCCGCACGTACTTTATTTATGTCAGGGAAGTGTGCAAATACGGTTAGTGCCATTAATTCTAGCTGCCCTTTGTCCGCATACCGTGACGACTTACCAGTCTTGTAGTCAATCACCCACGCAGCGCCACCAAGTGTGTCCATTATGATAAGATCCGCTATACCACGAAACCACACGTTCTTATCGTAAAAGCCGCACGGTTCTAGGTTCTCAGTCAGCCCCATCTTGCGCTCTGTTAACTTAACACCACGCTTGTCGTTGAGGCTGTCGAGCATTTTCTGCGCGAAAGAAAATTTCGCAGGGATAGGATCACCGTTGCCAATGTAATCCTCGGCTGCTTTGTGAAAGGCGCTTCCATAACGAATTGCATCGGTCTCTTCGAAGGGGTACTCCTTTAACACGTTAACATGATAAAACTGTTTCGGACACGTTTCGAAACCTTTGAGTTTGCTATACGACCAAGGGGCTGCGTTCACTCACATTCTCCATAAGATTTGGCGGTACCTGCTTCACAGTCGATTGGTAACCCTTCCGCCCACTCAGGCACCCATCGCATTGATTCTTCAACATATGCTTTAGCGTCAGCGGTTTCGGCATCGGGTACACAGCATACGATTGAGTCGTGTACAGTTAACACCACTTTGTATCTTTTGGCAATCCGTAACATCTGGTCACCTATAATACATCGTGCGATAGCTTGACAAACATTCTCTACGACTTTCCCACCGTAAATCTTCTTTGCTCCTGCGCGTACTTTGTAATAATACTGTGGTCCTTTTTCTTCTTCTTGCATGAATAGATCATGATAAAACATAGGCAACCCAGAAGGCAGTATAACAGCTTTACCTGTGGGGTCTATGTCCAAGACTCCAGGCCGACCCACTAGCAGCTTATCCCCTTGAACCATGTAACGTAACATATTTTGACAGTTACGCCACAGTTGACTTATCTTCCAATTAGCATCTCGGTATATGTTTATAACACGCCTTGCTTCGTTCAACTCCATGTCAAACCCAAAAGACTTTAGCTGCGCTTGGAACTTGATTGCCCCCATACCATAACCTGCGCCAAGTATCGTAGTCTTACCAACAAACCGTTGATCCTTGGTAACGTCTTCTACTGCAACGCCGTAGATAGTGGACGCCATCTTTTTGTACACATCCTCTTTGTTAGTGAACGCACTAACGAGATCATCTTGTTCTGCAAGCCACGCCAGTACACGCGCTTCGATCTGCGCGGAGTCAGCTTCTATAACCGTATGACCTTCGGGTGCTATGATTGCGCTCTTCAACGCTTTAGCATTTGGTCCTCGGCTTGGTAGATTTTGCAGGTTTATCTTATCGTCACCGCCCCATCGCCCTGTGTGTGCCGCGTAGTATCTAACAGGTACCGGTAGTTTTCCACGTGACGCTATATCTATAAACCTCTTAGTGCGTGTTTCCTCTAAGGTGCTTTTGGTACCCAGACGTGCAGCGACTAAGGCTTGAACCTTATCATTATCATGCTCAAGTAACGCTTTGAACTCTTCATCGCTTTTCGCAAAGGCATAGGTTTCTTTCTCAGTGGTGGGACTAATCTTTGTTGGTGGTATAACATCTAGACTTGTTAACAGGTCAGCAAACTTCTGGTTAGACATCAAGTCTTTTCTGTCTTCAATACCTGCTTCGACCATCAACTGCGCTTTTCGTTCTTTGACGTTTTCAATGTGTTTATTCAACAGATCATCGTTCAACTCTAATGTCGGCTCGGTGAACATGCGCAATGTAAGATCAATTAACTTTAGCTCCTTACGCGGAAACTTACGCGCCATGATATTAAACAGTCTATAGGTTAGATCAACATCGTTAACACAATAGTCGCCATATGTTGACAACTCATCAGGAGAGAAGTCTTTTCGTTGCTTACCCATGGCACGTACGACCTCAGTGCCTTTTGTACCTACGTCATACCGCTGTGCAACGGCTTTGAGTGCAGCAGACGTTTCCACACCATGCAAGGCTCTCGCCATGTGCATCGTATCGGCTAACGCTTTTGGGTGTATATCAAACCGCCAAGATAGTATCGCACCATCAAACATAGTATTGTGTGCTAACACCAAACTATCAGCCCAGTTAAACCCATGAAGATAGTCTTCTATCTGTTTGTGTGTGCCACTAGCCCACTCGGTTTCGGCGCTGTTTACTTTGACACCCACGCCTATAACTTCAAAGCGTGGGTCGCGCACATATTCTTCGGTTGTCATTTTGGAAAGACTGTATTCACGCGAATAATATGTCTCAAAATCTAACGTGATAAGATCCATCAGCCTTCCTCCCAAAACTCATCTTTCAACAAACGCAATAAAATTTTTGCTTTATAATCACCGCGATTTGTCATGTCTTTCAAATACTCTAAAAGCATATCCTTTAGCTCATCAGTCATCGTCTTCCTCCGTGAGCTTGCTTGCTAACTCGCCACCACAAGCCATATACCCACAGGCGTCTACCCAGTTGTCCATATGCTTCGGGTTTGATCCTATCCTTGCAACTTTTAGCAATGTCATAAGCACAGGCACATCATGTGGTTTGATAAAATCTATCAGCCCCAAGTGCGCGTTCCACAACGCAGCTATACGAACAAAGTTCGCTTCCATATCACCGTGATCTGATGCACGGTCTTTTGTGACGTAACCTTTGGCTGTATCCAATACCTTTGCACGATCCCAAACTTGTGGCAGCATGGGTATTTCGTTTCTCCAATTGGGTGAGCCTATACGATCTACAAGACTACAAACGTATTCTAAACTAACATCACATGCGTCCGCTACGTCTTGTAGCTGTGCCTTGCGGTTTGCTAACAGATACGTCCACACCTTTTCTTCTTTTTTCATCATGTTCTCCTTTGTTCCAAGGCATGGGCGCAAGTGATATTTTGTTTTTGTTAATTGCCATCTTGCGTTTGTATCCCTGCCATTCTCTTTCTGCGCTAGTCCAACGCTTCATAAACTTCTCCTTTAAAATTTGGGTTCGTACAGAATACCCTGTTGTTCTAAATTTTTGAAGTGTTTTAAATCGTCATATAGCATGGGTAGGCGTTCATCATGTACTCCGTGATCCCAGATTATATCATCTACCTCACGTTCTAACTTCTTAACGTGCCTACTTACGTTAATCAGTTTTGGGTCATCTTCCACGCTGCTTCCTTTCTGCATACCAAATACCAAATTTCCAAAGCACCTTGTAAGGTGACCACTTCGGTGCCATTGCTAACGCAGTGCGACACCACATTTCTAATTCTTCATACTCCTTCAATGTTTTCATATTTTTACACCATTGTTCCTTAACTTAGAGACAAACGATTTCAACTCTTCTCGCGCTCTCCATAAGTCTTGTTCTATGTTATGCCGTGCATCATAGCGGTACCGTTCTTCTTCTAGCCTATCGACTTGCTGTTTTAAGAAACGATATTCAAACTTTTGTGCGGGACTTAACTGTTCATCACCCATTCGGTCTTAACCTTGGTTTGACATCTGGTTTACGCACTCCTGACACAAAGGGTGTCTTCTTACAGTACATCATGATCTCTTTGCCATACGTGTCTGCAAGTATGTCGTACAGATCATCCATCACTCCATTGCCCATGGCTTCGTAACATGCGTACTCGCTTGGGAATATTACGCTTGTTGCTACATCTTGATCTTCAACAACGTATTCAATAACTAACAAAGTATAAAATAATTTAAACATCCTCTTTCCAATATCCTTCGATCCATTTGTAGTATACGCCGTTACGTTCAACAGCATCCCTTTTATGCACCCCCACTTGCCTCTCCGCTATCTGAAGCATAGCAGTTACATCATCAATATTATCCTCATTAATAACTCTAGACATGCCCCCTGCCCTTGCAATCTGGTCAAGGTTCACTTGTTGTAAAGGTGTGGGTTTATTGTTACCTGCCTTACACTCGATACCCATGAATACTCCCATGTAACAAGCTATGATATCAGGCACACCACTGCGCCCATACCCCCCTGTCACAGGATAGAAGAAGTAGGCACCTGCTTCTTTCAGTATTGCTACTACTTTCTTTTTTACTTTTGCTTCTGGTGTCATTGCCATTTTGTCCTCCTCGTAATAACTGGCATCAATTTGTGGTGGGGGTCGTAACCCCTTTGTTAGTGCCACACTAACAAAACACCCAGTACCTGTCTTTATCTATACGTCTCCCTATACCTTCCACTATTTCGGTTGGTGTTTCCGCACTCATCATTGTAAGTACCGCTAGTTTTTCTTGCATCCAATCGGGC
>Ga0213858_10001275_pt1 | contig 11986 bp, 11 predicted proteins | sample PICome_FD_160122 | JGI IMG/M metagenome (GOLD analysis project Ga0213858, IMG submission 160122) | Coastal seawater microbial communities near Pivers Island, North Carolina, United States - PICO245 | ecosystem: Environmental > Aquatic > Marine > Coastal | place: USA: North Carolina | collected... | reverse complement strand
CCCGCCAAAATTACCTTGCTGGCCTTTTTGACCTTTTTGACCCGTCGATCCGTTCGAACCAGAGGCACCAACCTCGCCTTTTTGACCCTTCTGTCCGTCACTTCCAGACGCGCCTGTATTTCCGACTTCACCCTTCTGGCCCTTCTGACCAGCCGAACCGTCAGAACCCGCAGAGCCAGTATTTCCGACTTCACCCTTCTGACCTTTAGCGCCCGCCGATCCTTGCGAGCCAACTTCACCTTTTTGGCCTTTAGCGCCAGCCGATCCCGCACTTCCAGACGCGCCAACCTCACCTTTTTGGCCCTTGGCACCTTGAGAGCCGCTGCTGCCTACCTCGCCCTTTTGGCCCTTATCGCCCTGAACGGTGTTTATAGAGTTATCTGTGTGTTTAACGTAAAGCTTGCCATCAGCCGTGTTGATTGCAACCTCTCCAACCTCAAGATCACTAGCCGAGGGAGCAGACCCCGCCGTTGTGCTTCTTTTCAGTTTAATTGTGGTCATTGGCGGCACTCCACTCGTTACTTAGTAAGTTCCACCATCAATGGCTGAAATTGAAACCGCACCGCTAGAAACCGAAAAATTCGCACTAGCAAACGAGGCAACGCCCTTGACGCTGTTTGTGGCATCAATACCTGCAAAGGTCGCTGTAGACCCCTCTCCCGCGCTGTGTGACACACTCAGGCCAGTTCCAGACGTGACCGCAACATCCGACACAAAGTTTCCTGTCGTATCAGTCCCCAGTGCCACACTGTTTGCTTGAATTGTTGTGCTGATTGAAATGTCAGCCGTTCCATCGAAGTTCGCAGTCCCGACAACATCACCCGAAAGTGCAATCGCCCTAGCTGATGCAAGAGCCGTGGCAGTCCCCGCGTTTCCACTAAGATCACCAGTGACGTTTCCCGTCAAAGCGCCTTCGAATGTTTGTGCTACCAGCGTCGCAAGGCTAAAAGAACTATGCGAGGTGTTCACGGTTGTTGTCGGCTCCGCAGTAAGCCCCGTGTACCATTTCAACTTTCCACTGTCTGAAGCATCCCGAAACCATCCAGCATAACCTGTTGTATTCGATCCGCTTGGGTCGGTGTTGAAGTTCCCGTAAGTACCAAAATCCACCGCGTCAGTGGTGATCCCGTTTGATCCATCGTTATTGTTTGTGCTTGCAAGTTCAAACTGTGGGTCAGCGATCTCAACTGTTGTACTGTTTACAGATGTTGTCGTACCTTCGACGGTTAAGTCACCCGTGATCGTAGCGTTTGAATTGATCTGAACTTTACCTGTACCGCTTGGGTCAAGCGTAATATTGGTGTTTGTCCCCGTTGAAGAAATTGTTGATCCATCCAGCTTCAGGTCATCAACAAAAAATTCGTCAATCTTTTTGTTACTATCAACAAGCAGTGCGCTAGAGGCGGTCAATGTTCCCGTGACATGATCCATCATGCCTGTAAAATACTTGCCGCCGATAACATCTAAATTTGCAGCATTGCCATTCGTTTCAGTGCCAGTTCCGATATAGAGACGGTCACCACCGTTGCTCTGCGTTCCGCTTAAATACGAATATGCAATTTCACCCTGCCCAAGATTGGCTGGGCTTCCTGTGCTTGCGGATCGTTTTAGTTTGATTGTAGACATCAGAAGTTACCCCCGTTCAGAGTGATTTGTGTTGGAATTTCGGTGATCGTGCTGAAGTTTACCCCGTCGTAAGCGATCATCGCACCTGTGCTGAGATTAGTTGTGGGAACTCCCGTACCAGCTTGACCCGCTGGCCCTTGGATGCCCACATCAACCACTTGAATTTCACCACTCTCAACGACCACTGTGGCCTCGCTACTTCCTCGAATTACTACCGTATCTGTCATCCTGTTACCTCTGGCCTTACCGTAAATTTGCCTTGAATTAATCGCTGAACCTCAACGGGGCTTCTCCCGTCAATCGTGAACACCTCAAAGTCATAAAAGTATTCACCAGCAGTCAGAGCAGCCGTATCAGCCGCCGAGATTAGAATTTGAAACTTTCCACTTGTAGCTGGGTTTACCCGAACAATTCGCCCGTTCGCCTGTGTAAGCTGCAAGACCAAATCGGCCTCTTTTGTTTGTGCAAAGCGAATGTCCATTCGCCCGTTGTAGCTTGTCACATCCACGGCACTTTCAGTCGCATCTTTCCATGTCAAAACCGTATTGAAAGTTGATCCCTGATCACAAACTAAATTTGATGATGCGGCAACCATATTAAACCCTCATCAACTTTGCAGATCCGCGATAGCGAATGTTTCCATACTGCGCGACCATGTGGACCACACCGCGAGGAATGACCCCCGCTCGATCCTCGGCATCAACCTCGACTTGAAGCGACCCAAGTTGAATTTTTGAAAAACCCGCCGTTGATGGGTCTAGCGTCCTGTCCTCTGTGGCAAGAAACCTTGCAAATTCAGAAGTCGCCTCTTTCAACCAATCAGGCATGGTGTCTTGGTCAATGACGTAGCCATCTGCATCAGTGACCCCGCTACGAGGCCAATTTAAATGCTGCCTGTCAGCACTCGACAAACCAAGATTGTGAGATTTTTTACTTTGCCCGTACCAATCGATATGCTCATCTAAAAGTCGGGTCGCCATCATTATTGCGCGTTTTTTATCCTCAAGGCCAACCGCAAGCCAAGATGTGGCAAATGGCCTTTGATTGTTAAACGTGTTGCAATCGTCAACTGAAACATAGGCATTTGCATCATGCTTGCCCGTTCCATCTTCCACCACCAGCGTTATAGTCATTCAATTACCCTTCAGACGCGCAGAAAAGCCCCGTGAGTGGGGCTTTAGCTTTTTTTGCTTCTGGGCTTCCTTGGCGCTTTACCCCCTTCCCACGCCTCGTTCTGGGGCGTAGCGGGGTTATCTCCTCTCAAAGTTCCGTCAGCATTCCGCGCTCTTTTGGGCTTTGTGGACGCTGCTTTCTTCTTTGTCTTTGACCAACCATCTTTTTCAAAGCGACCAAAATCGGCCTCTTCAATAATTGCATGGTCAGCACCTTTATAAACCGTGATTGTCATATCGTGTCCCTTGATAAAAGGGCGAGGAAACCCCCGCCCCAATCAAATTAGCCAGCGATCCGAACCGCCAACTCTGGACGGATCAGCTTGACCCCCCATAGGGCATCCAGACTGTAAACGATCTGCTTGTGCTGACGGGAAACTTCAAGGCGCATTGACAGACCTGTTTGTGGGTCAGTCATTGAAACCATCTGATTTCCGTAACCATCGCCTTGTGTTGCGCCTTGGAGAGGACGCATTGCAAGTGCAAAGGCGTCACGATGGAAGCCCAAGTTTACAACGTGGTTTGCCTTCACTGTCACCGCCGCGTTATCCGCAATGGTGCCTGTGATTGCAGGAGAAACTGTGACAGTTTGTGCGCCAGAAGAAGTCGTTCCAGCGACAGTCACCGCGTGAGTTTGTGTGCTTCCCGCAAAGGTGATGATATCACCAACAACCAAGCCGCTTGTGCCTGACATTCCGTCGATTGCGACTGAGGTGTCACCCGCCGACAAAGCGCCGTTTACAAGTGGAGTGCCAGAGCCGCCAGCAGTGTGTGTCACAACCGCATCGTCGGTGTAGATGTCGAAGCCGAACTTGCGCCCGATTTCACCGTCGATTTTTGGACCTGTGCCACCAACTTCGTTGACGTTGTTAAAGGCGTCCAATGCGAGTGCGTTTGCTTCGGCGTCGAAGTCTAGGATCATACGACGATCAGTGCGTGGGCAAAGTTGCTGGTTAAGCACTTTACGTCCATCAGTTGCCGCAGAAACCGCAGATGCGAATGGCGTTGTGCCAGCCGTGCCAACAAAGCCGTAAACCCCTGTGTATTGCTCATGCACAGTTGTGTTGATTTTGTTTGCAAGCGCCTTAACCGCTTCGCTCATTTGCATTGGAACAAAATGTTCATTGCGATCCACTTCGACCAATTCTTTATCGGTCATGTGGAAGTTCGCTTCATACCAGTTGTTCAAAGAGATTTGAACTTTGGTAGGTGCGCTATCCGCAGGGGCTGGTGGCGTGTTGCTTGGTGTCACGCTAGAAACGCTCAGTGCGGATGGGATTGGAACGTCAATGGTGTCCCCTTTTTGCGCTGCTTGCGCGGCATAGTCGCCGTTTACAACGCGAGGCATGATTGCCTGTTCTCTTAGTGCCAATAGCCCTCTGGCGAGGATTTTCGGCATGATATTCGTGACGGTATTAGCCATAACGATATTTCCTCATAGGTTTAGATAAAGGTTTAGAAAGCCTCGCCGAGACTTGGGTGACCAACTCCGCTGGTCTTATGTTGTGAGGGCCAATCCCACCGAGATCGGCCTAACGCTCTAACTCACTGCGCTAGTCACCTGAGACTTGAATTTTCCCAGAAGCGATTGCCTCAAGAGAATTGTTCATCCCAGTTTGGTCGTAAACTGACACCCTGCGACTTGCTACTCCGACACCGCCAGAGGCACCACCGCCTGATGAGCTTTTGAAAAGATGGGGGGCTTGTTGCTCTAAGTCGTTGAACCATTCATCCATCGACAAGGCAGTTCCCTTTTTCCCATAAATTACCTGATCGCCCTGCATGGGCATCATTGTTTGTGTTTCGCTATCCAAACGCCAAACCGCACTCGCACGATTTAAAACGTCTTGGACCGCAGTGTCTCGCACACCAGCAGCCGTTGCTGCCTTTTGTAGCTCTGTGTTGATCAGGTAGCTGTCGCGTTCGTGCTTGTACTTTGCAGCCTCGCTAGACGCCTGTTCCGCTTGCTCACGAAAGGCATTCATTTGCGCTTCCAGATCGGTCCTAACCCGCTCTGTGCGTTGATGCACTAATTCGTCAACTTTGCCAGCGTCGATCAATTCCTGATCCTTCATTCTTTGTTCTTTTTGAACCAGTTCGTTATACTTATCGACATCAATCGACTGTAAAGATTTCGACAGCTTTGCATTATCTTTTTGCAGCTTGATGTTATTATCCCGAAACTGATCGACAGTATCTTTCGGAACCAACCCATCGACAGCCAACTCGTAGCCGTTTTCAGTTTGGTTATAAAACTCCGCAACCCCATCTGGAAGTCCCTCAAGACTGTCTAATTTAGCTTGTAATTTCGCCATAAAAAAACGCTCCGCGCTCTTATATAGATTTCGTCATCCGCTCCGCTTCAGACGTTTGGCCCAATGCCATACTTGACATAAATATGCTAAACGCATATATTACGTTATGTAATAATAACATAAAGGAACCCAAACTCAATGTGGATTTTTACTTCTGACTGTTTCCTGTCCATTGTGGCAGACAAAAATAACCTAAAAGGCGACAGGCTTTTAGTCCGTTCCCGCGTCAAAGGCGCAATCAATAAACTGTTCCCAGATGTTGAGGAACTGTACATGACAGGCTCCGACTACGCTTATCGCGCGTGGGTCAAGCGCAACGAGGTTTCCCGCGTTGTCCAAAATTATATAAACGGGCTGGAATACAGTAACTTTAAAAACAGCATCGCCGACAAAGACTATGCCTCTGCTTGCATGGGCGTCTGGCAAGAAATGTTTGACTATCAGGAAAAGTCTATTGGCGTTCTTGATTACGATGGCGACAACTTCACTGCGCCAGATGAAACGTGGGCTGCTACATCATTCGGGGGATACTTTAGGCGCAATCGAAGGGGCGTGAAGGTATAACCAATGCTGATTGAGTTTTGTCTTGCGCTGACAATTTACCATGAGGCGCGTGGAGAGCCGCTAGAGGGCCAGAGAGCCGTTGCCGAGGTGGTCTTAAACCGTGTTGTCCATTCGTCGTTCCCTGACGATGTGTGCGGCGTTGTGAAAGACCCTTACCAATTCAGCTATGTGTCAAACGGCTGGGCGCAAATCCCAGACAGTGACGCAGGGTGGGCCACGGCTGTTATGGTTGCAAGTGAGGCGATCACAAACTTCAATACAGGAAGCAGCTATTTCGGCGATCAAAGCATGTTGTGGTATCACCGCTCCGACATCACGACCCGTTGGTCAGAATGCTTGGATAAAAAAATGACAATCGGGGAACACACCTTTTTCTCCGATTACCAAACAGTTGAGGTTTCGCTTAGACCGAGGCCAAGACCAGAGAGCAGTTGAAAGAGGGGCTTCGGCCCCTTTTTTATTTGTCCAATTATTTTTTAAATTTGTAATATTTCTTGTTGACAATATGCCTTACGCATATTATATATTTTATATAAACAAAACAAAACCCAAACAAAGGACCAAAAAGATGGAAGCGATCAAACTCTCAGCAATGATGAAAATGGCAATCGTTGACGAACTGTCACCCAAAATGAGAGCCGTTGTTTACGAAATCGGTCTGTCTGATTTTTCACGCAAGCACCGCACGGCCTACAAAGCCGCCAAGAAAAAAGCTGGCCTGATGGGTAAATCAATGCGCGGCACTCAGCGCACAGGCACAACCAAATTCATCCACAAAATTGCAGCATAAGGGAGAAGATAAAATGGCACTAAAAACAATCTTGATGGAAAATTCAAAACACTCTTACGATGTTGAGGTTTCTGTTTACCAAGACGGTAAATATCACACTTGCGACACCGTGGAAGTGGAAGCCAACAACCGCGCCCAAGCTCGCAAAATCGTTGAAAACCTTGGGTACGAAGTTCGCTCAGTCAACATGACAGGGTAAGGGACTAATCAAACTTTCTCATAATATTATTCTGAGCCGCTTCGAAATCATATTTGAGGCGGCTTTTTACTTTTTGAACCTTCTCAAACATATCAAACCGATGATCGAACCTGCCTGATCTTTTGCGCCAATGCGTCAACTTAAAGTCGCCAATTAGCCAAGATTTATGGTTTGCGCCCTGTCCTAAATTTACAACTTTCTTTCCGAAAATCCTTCGCTCGTTTCCATAGCCAGAGGCGTCTGCATCGAACCACGTTCCAAACATTAAAATGTGATCATCGCCCTGAGAAACAAAGTTTGTCAGGATCATGCGGTCTGCGTAAATCAGGCCATCATTTCGTAATATTTCTACAATCTCAGATGCCGACATTAATTCAATATCTCGCCCTTGCTTCTCTCTCTGTCACAATAACATCCTCAAGTTTCCTTCCATCAGGCCACTTCTTATACCCTTTTTCTTTCATAAACGCGATCAAATCGTCTTTTTCATCTGACCTAACAACAAAAACTTCCAAATCTTCAAACAAAGACAGCCCATCTTTGAAAATTATTTCGTTTGTGCTGCCATAAACGTGTTCTTCAAAGGCGGCTAAATCAACGGCTCTTTCTTGCAATGAAACATCCCAATCCTCTAATTTGGCAAAACGCTTCCGAACACCCGTTGCTGTAGAAAACCTTTGGGAGCCGTAATAATCATCTTCAAAAGACATCGCATCCAATCGTCGAGCGTGTCTTGAGCTTTTCCATACCAATCCCGTCCTTTTTCCGATTGATCTCTTTGTTTTTAGCCTTGCGAACACATATGCGGCCCCACCAGTTGAGGTGTCGCGCTGTTCCGATCCACCCTCGCCGAAAGGAATACCACGCCTCATTCGGTCTGTGGTTGCCGCTAACTGCCCACCACCGCCAATGATGTTTTTGAAACTATCGACTTGTGTTCCACGCCCTTTCCCAAACTCCAAATCATGGTAAACAACATGATCATCAAAAAACTTCTCCCACTTTCTCCCTGTCATCGCTGGATTAAGTTGCAATGCTTTCCCGTGACCGAATTGCTGATACTCACCCGCAGGATTATACAAAGGGAGATCGGTTATATCGTCAACTTGTGCCGCTAGGGAAGCCGCTTTTTTCAATTCATTTATTCTCTGAGTTTGCGATCCTATTTTCCCAATCCGTTTCATTGTATCTTTAAAAACAGCAACGGCTAGATCATCCTGTATGCTCCCTTGCTTCACACCACTGAAATGATAAAATATTTTTGTGAGATATAATTCCTCACGATCCAGAGCCGTTGCCCTCGCCTTTTCGATGCCTAGCTTTTCCAGAACATCCATTCCCTGTTGAACAGATGCAACCGAAGCCCCATCAACCTCAATTTCCATTCTGCCAATTAGGGCGGCGCGGCTATCACTTTGACCGTCAGGGAAATAGCGTATCCTGACACCTTCAATTTCAGTTTCGAATACAGTTCCAAGGCCATCAAACTTTCGGTCAGTTTGCTCTGCAAAACTATCACGAAAAGTTGAGCGGTAAAACTTTGATTGGCCTTTATCTGTCCATTTAATTTCCTTCTTTGGTGCAGCCTTAATTTTATCTGGTATCTGTTCGATTGGCGAAAGTTTCTCAAACTGCTCGGTGAACAAATCATCACCATCCAGCTTCATATCGCCAGCTTTATATGTTCGATAAAAACCGAACAAAACACTTTCGGTTACCTCAACCTGATCAGTAAAATTCTCAAAATCTTTCTGGCTTATCCGACCCTTTGCAAGCAAAGCCTCTAACTCTTCTCTCTTGTCCCGAATGCTTCCAAGGGCAAACTGGGTGCGAGTGAAGTCTTTGTCTAAAAACTCACTGCCGCTTTTGGCGCGAGACATAATCCCGCGAATGGCTGAAACAATGGCATCATTCATTTCTCTAAAAGAAATATCGGGTAATGCTTCTGGCCCCTTTTGAACAACCAAAGTTTTTTCTAGCTTTTTCATTGCCGCAGGGCGCAATCGCAAATTTAACTGGGTAACGTCTTTTTTGTTGCGCTTTAAAAAGTTGGCTCTGACCTCATGGTCCTCAATGTCACCTTTGTCCGTTGGCAAGACATAACCATTGATCCGACTTTCTTCGATCAGCTTTTCCTCTTCTCGCGTCACACGGGCCAAGGGAGAGGGCTTTTGCTTTTTGTTATACTTTGCAAGCTGTTTGGCGTAAGTGCGCTCTAGCACGTTCTTACGGCCTATCAGGACATCTGCCAGATCGTCGGCATCATCGCCCATCGTGTCGTTTACCAGCCGCCGAATATCATCGTCGCTAATCGAAACAATACGCGCAACACCCGCCACAATCTGATCGTCGTTTATGTCGCCGAAAACCTCACCTGAGTTAAACGTGTTAAATCGCAAGCTCTCAAGTTCTGGAACCTCACTCGCCGAGAATGTTTTCCTTCCCCCTTGCGCTCTGAAAAATAAGGTGCCGCCCGTATCAATTCTGAAGCTCGAACCATCAGGTAACTTTTTTAAATTTAACTGTTTTGGCCCACCGTTGCCGACCACATCCCAGTTCGCAAGCCAAGCATCTGCGGCAAAGCCATCCTTCGCCCCTGACAATCCGCTCATTTGGGAAACGCCAATGTCCTCAATTTCCTCAATCTGACTTGTGACGCCCAAACGCCCTGACACGTCCCTGCGACCAATCTTCCCTGTTAAATTTATAAAGTTTACGTTGGCGACCCTAACGCCAGCCGCTTGATACAGCTTTGAACTTAAAACCTCGACCTTCGCCGCCAGTTCGCTATCGGGTGCTTTTACATAAAACTTTTGACCGTCAATCTTGCTTCGGAACAAGCCGCCAACATTTGAACCATCCTGATCACCGATCTGCTCAAGATCATCAAACAGAACACCCTCGTCGGCCCTCTGTGCGGCCTTCTGAGTAACGATAGCCGCCGCGTCGTCGTCCAACTGCTTTGCGGTCTTTCCCGCACTAGCGGCCTCTTTGAGAAGCGCCTGATCGTCTGGCGACAACTGATCGAATGCTTCCTGTTCTTTTGGCGCAAGGGGTTTATTGTCTTTGAACTTTTTCTTGATTTTGGTTTTCATCGCCGCCAGTGATTTCGCGGCCTGTATGATATCCTTTTCGGCTTGAACCTTTGCGGCATCCGCTATGGCATCGCCTGTAAGCGCCCCAGACTTCGACAAGTTATCGTAAGCGACCTTGTGTGTAGTAAACCCCTTCCCGCCTTCCTTGGCCTTTGTGAGGTACTCTGTGGCCTCATCTGTTTGCTTTTGAACGGCAGCAGTGATTGCTTTGTTGGCAAAATTAATGTCCTCAGTGTGCGACGAAATCGCTGCGGCAATATCATCCTTCGCAGCTTGCGGCCCCTTTTTCAGAAACGCATCTTCAATGTCTTTAGGCAGAGCGTATTTTGCAAAATCAAAATCATCAGGATCGCCCAGCATCAAAAGCTTCAAACCGCCTTGCTGATCAACAAAATCATCAGCCGCTTCTTTTGCGAGTTTTTGGATTTCAGTATTCTTTGCAACAATCGCTTGTGAGAGAGGTTTTATTTCATCAAACTGCTCAACAAATTTTTCGGCATCAGCCTTGGACAGCTTTTTTGCAGCAAGCAAACTGTCAATCGCATTTTTGCCTTTTAATCCTTTGAGGAAATTTATTTGAGTTTCAGTCATAATGACGTTTAATTCTGAAACCAAATAATCTTGATTTTTTAAGTTTGCTTTTACAAAAGCCTTTTTGGCTTTTAGAAACAAATGCTCACCGTCAAACAACTGGTCAAACTCATTGTCAGCTTTTGCGCTTTCAATCAATTCATCCAGCTTTTTAAAAACCGCACTCTCGGCCTCAAGGGTCGCCAAATATGCAGCCTTCAAGTCATCATCGACAGTAGCCCAAGCCGCATCTTCTGTCTTGCTCAATGGCTTTCCGTCTTTGAGTTTCTTTTTGGCCTTTGCAATATTCGCAGTGATGTTGATTTGCGCCACGCCCTCATCGACTTTCGCCATGATCTGGGTTGCGCTCAGTCCATCAATCCCATCTTTTTTTAATTTATCATAAACTTTCTTCTTATTGGCCCCGCCAGCACCGCTTGCAATTTCATCAATTTGAGCCTGTGCCGCGTTCTCAGCCTTTTGAGCCGCCTTTGCCGCAAGTGCCGCCGCTTCCGCTTGTTGCCTTGCCGCCTCTTTTGCTGCTTTGTTGGCCTTCAGTGGTGCAGTTCGACCCGCATCGACCAAGGCTTGAAGCTCCGCAATCGAACGAGGGTTTGATTTCTGGTCAACCAGATCGACAAATCCGATCTTTCCGTTGTTCCAGAGTTCCCACTTTTGCTCCCCCAGAATGGCTTTCTGGAACCTTTCGCTTTTCCCCTTTAGCCAATCTTCGAAATTTATATCCCCTGCAACAAATCCATCCATCGACTGTTGCGTTTTGTTGATTGCCCGACTGATCAGTGCAGGGGACAGGCCGCGAGCCGTTAGAGACTTCGTGAGTTCCTCTTTCAGCGTTCCCGCGCCTATTGCTGGAAGGGGTTTGTTTGCCAAATCAGCCCAAGGCTTCAAGACCCCTATAACCGTTGACCGACAGTTGAAGTGAGCGGGTGGCGCTGTCCAGCCAATGCCATGCCCTATCGGTTTAAAATCCATATCCCAAGTCAGCCCAGATCGGGCCTTGCAAATGTCACTGGTGCGACTGTCCAGCGTTGCCAGCCATTGATAGCCGTTAAACAAGTCACCATTGGCCTCATAGGTTTTAATCAGCGCCTCGTTGTTGACCGCCGCGACTGACGAACGAACCAAAGCCTCGGCCTTGTTTTTCGCAACCTTCATAATGCCATCAGTGTAGTTTGCGGCCTTTGTCCCCCGCACTCGCTGGATGAGGCTTTGTAGGTTTTCGCCGCCTGTTATGCCAATTCGCATTTGACGAAGGAAAGACCCCGTGACTTGAGCGTTTTGGGTTTTCCAGTATTCGTTGACAAGCTCGCCTTGAATTAAAGTCTCGGAAGCCAGAACGGACAAGGTGGCGGGAGTGGGCAATGACGCGCCCAGAGTGACCCCCAGAGAGCGGTTAATGATATTTTGCGTAGCCTTTGCGCTTGCATTTGCAACCCCCTTCAGACCGTCCTTATTTGCCGCCTTTGCCTTTGCGAAATGTTCCTTCGTTGTTGCCTTAACTTGCTTGAGAAGCTTTGCCAGACGCCTTGCCCGATATGTCGGCCCCACTCCTGTCGGGTCGATCTTTTCCAGCTTGAGTTCGATGTCCTTTCCCAGATCGTCGAAAATATCCAAAACATCCGCAACCTGACTTG
>Ga0213858_10001273_pt1 | contig 11996 bp, 9 predicted proteins | sample PICome_FD_160122 | JGI IMG/M metagenome (GOLD analysis project Ga0213858, IMG submission 160122) | Coastal seawater microbial communities near Pivers Island, North Carolina, United States - PICO245 | ecosystem: Environmental > Aquatic > Marine > Coastal | place: USA: North Carolina | collected... | reverse complement strand
GGTGATATTTATTATAAATATTTAGTTCCTTTTTATACACAAAGTATAAATAATGTAAATCGTTCAAACAATCAAAATGAAGCATATAAGCTGATTATTAAGTTATAATAGGAAGAAATAAATATGTCATCTTTAAAAACAAATTTTAATGTTTCACCATATTTTGATGATTATGATGAAAATAAAGATTTTTATAAAGTTTTGTTTAGACCTTCTGTTGCTGTCCAAGCAAGAGAATTAACACAACTCCAAACAATTTTACAAAAACAAATTGAAAGATTTGGTAATCATGTTTTCAAAGATGGTTCTATTGTTGATGGTGTTGGCATTAACTATATTCCAAATGCTTCTTATATTTTATTATCCGATCAATTAGATGGTAATGGATTGAATACAAACACTAATTTGTTGATAAGTGAACTAAATGAAAATTATATTGTTACTAATGGTACAGATGCCAACGCAGTAAGAGCATCTATTTCTCTAGCAAAGAATGGTATTGTTAGCAATGCACCTGAAACTAATAGATTATATGTAAAATATTATTATACAGGTAAAGATAGTTCTAATAATGATGTATCAAAATTTTCTTCTGGAGATAAAATTTATATCTATAATGAAAATCAGGGAAATTTTACAAACTTAGATTCTAATAATCTTTTTGATACTATTACATCTATTACTTCCAATTCTACTGTTAATGCTACTGGAATCTCTTACTTAATTCAAACAACTGAAGGTATAATATTCCAAAAGGGATACTTTTCAGCTGTAGAAAAACAAATAATTACTGTAAAAGATTTTGACACAAATGTAGCTGGTTATGTTATTGGTTTTGATACAACAGAAAGTGTTGTAAATGACCAAGAAGATTTAACTTTAACAGACAACGCTTTAGGTTATCCTAATGAAAATGCACCAGGAGCATTTCGTTTAAAATTAAAACCAACATTAGTTTCTAAATTAGCATCCGATTCTTCTAATAGTAAAAATTTCTTTACTATAGTTAGTTTCGATGACACGATACCAGTAGAACAACGAACAGATCCAGAATATAATACTCTACAACAGTCTCTTTCTAGAAGAACTTTTGAAGAATCAGGAAATTATGTTACTAAACCTTTTACAATAGAAGCTACTAATAATAATTCAAATAGTTCTAATTTTTATTATACTGTTAGTTCTGGCGTTGCCTATGTTAGAGGGAATAGAGTTGAAAAACTAACTAACACTTTATTAGAGGCATCAAAAGCAACTTCAACACAATTTATTCAAAATAAATTAGTAACAGCTAATTATGGAAACTATATAATTTGTAATGAATTTTTAGGAACTTTTGATGTTGAGCAAAATAAAGAAATAGAGTTATACGATGAGGCACAAACTTCTTTATCAGATTATGAAGGAGTCAATGTTGCTCCAATTGGAAATTTGATTGGATATGCTAATGTAAGAGCAGTTTCTTTTATAGACGGAACTAAAGGTCTTCCAGACGCTAGATATTATGTTTATTTGTTTAATATTAGGATGAATTCTGGTAAAACTTTTTCTTCAGATGTTAAAAGTATATTTTTAAATAGTGGTACTTTTGGTAATGCAAAAGCTGACATTATTTTAGAAAATGGTGTAGCAGTTATTAAAGATTCTGATAGAAAAAGTTTGATTTTTGATACTGGTTTAGATGCTGTAAAAAGATTGACTAATAATACTGGCATTGGAGACACACTTTATACATATAATCAAATTAAAAGTTCTACAATTTCTTCAGCTGGGTCTATTAACATAACTTTAGATACTGCAGCTGCAGGTGCTTCTTTAGAAAGATTAAATTATGGAATAGGATCTTTAAATTTAAACTCTATAGATCAATTTGATATATATTTAGGTGCAAATGTTTATACTGCTAATTTAACAGGAGATATAGATATATCTCCTGGAACTACAACAATTAATGCTAACACTGCAACAGACTTTGAAAATGAATTAGAAGTTGGTTCTTTGATTTATGTTTATGATGGTGCTCAACCAAGAATTAGACGTGTTGTTTCTATTGCAAACTCTTCTCAGATAGAAATTGATAATCCAATCAGCACTACAAATAATAGTGCAGATTATGCTAAATATTATGTAGAGGGATCTCCTCTTCCTCTTACATCTGTCACTGTAAACTCTAATACTAATTTTGTTGCTGAAACTGGCTTAACTTTACCAGCAGGCCCTCATACTGTTTATGCTTCATATCAGGTTAATAGAAATGAAGCCATATCTATCCCTAAATTAATTAGAAAAGGTAGGTATGTTAAAATTGATTGTGCTACTAATTCTGCAGGTTCGATAGGACCTTGGGATTTAGGATTTACTGATATACATAAAATAAAAAATATTTATGTTGGTACTACCTATAGTTTAACAAATCCTAATAGAATAACTTGGTTTAATTTAGATAATGGACAAAGAGATTCTTTTTATGATCATGGAAAATTAGAAGTAAAGCCACAATATTCATCTAAAATTGATTCTACTACAAAATTGTTAATTGAGTTAGATTATTTTGTTGCTAATACTGATGCTTCTGTTGGATTTTTTTCAGTAGAATCTTATCCTATCGATGATGCTAACACATCTAATACTAATTCTATTCAAACTATTGAAATTCCAAAATATGATGGGAAAGATTTAAGAAATTATATTGATTTTAGAATTAGAAAACATAACACAGCTACAGATTCAACAACAGAAGCTTCTGCATCTGAAAATCCAGCAGTTTCAAATTCTTCTTTTGATGTGCCATCTTCAGGCCAACATACTATAATACCAGATGAAAATTTCATAGCTGATTTTGAATATTTTCTACCAAGATATGATGTTATTACATTAGATTCTTCGGGAAATTTCGGGGTTATAGAAGGTCAAGCAAAAATAAACCCACAAATTCCTTTTACTGAAAATGATCAAACTTTAGTTGCTCAATCTTTTATTCCACCATACCCATCTCCAACTAAAAGACAGTTTGATATTTATAAAGATATTCCATTTATAAGAGTATCATTAAAAACTAATAGACGATATACTATGAAAGATATAGGAACTTTAGATAAAAGATTAAAAAGAGTTGAATATTATACAGTATTAAATGCTTTAGAACAAGAGGCTAAAAATTTAACAGTACCAGATGCAAATGGTTTAGATAGATTTAAAAATGGTATTTTTGTTGATCCATTTAACTCTCACAATTTAGGTCAAATTTCTGATTTTGAATATAAAATTTCTATAGATAAAGACGAAACTGTTGCAAGACCATTTTTTATATCTCATGATGCAGATTTGCAATTTTCAAATACAGATTCAACAAATGTACAGAGATCAGGAAAAGTAATAACACTTCCTTTCACAGAAGAAGTGTTTATAACTCAAAAATTTGCAACAAAATTTAGAAATGCTTCCGAAAGTTTTTGGGCTTGGACTGGAGATTTGGATTTATTTCCAAGTGAAGATTTTTGGAGAGACGAAGAAGTATTACCAAATGTTAACATAGATTTGGATATTGCAGCACCCTTTGAATCTTTTGCTGATAGTCCATTTGGAACTGTTTTTGGAGATTGGAGAACTTTATCTACTTCTAGCACATCTTCAACTCAAACACAAGGTCAAACACAAACAACTACTACTGTTACTACTACTCAACAAGAAAGAACAGTAACTGATTTAGAAGTTAACACATTTACTGAACAGTTTGAAATAGGTTCTTATGTTAAAGATGTTTCAATAAATCCTTATATTAGATCTAGATTGGTAGCGTTTGTTTGTAATTTTTTAAAACCTAACACAAGAATTCATGCTCATTTTGATGAAGTTAATGTTGATGCTCATTGCATTCCAGGGGTTCTGTCAGGTTTAGCCACAGCACCAGAAGGAAGAGAAGATAGAGTTGTGAGGCCACTCTCAGATTCTAATTTTGGAGATGCTTTATTTTCAGATGAAAATGGATTTTTGTGCGGTTTATTTAGAATTCCTGCAGAAACATTTAGAACAGGAGACAGACTTTTTCAATTAAGTAATGTAGAAGATTTGACTATTGGTAGAGATGCTATTTTAACAATGAATAGGGCTGTGTATACAGCAGATTCAATATCTGTTACTAGAGAAACTACTAATTTAAATATTAGACAGCCTATTTTATTTTATGAAACAACAACTGATACCAGAACTCAAACAGATGTTTCAACAAGTGTTATAGTTTTACCAAGACCTACTTTTGATGCTGGTGATGGTGATAGTGGTGATAGTGGTGAAAGTGGTGAAAGTGGTGAAAGTGGTGAAAGTGGTGATTGCGATCCTATTGGACAATCTTTTATTGTATCAAATTCTCCAGACGGAAGTTCTGCCTCTTTTATATCTTCTCTAGGTGTTTATTTTAGAAGTAAGGATGATACATTAGGTATAACATGCTTTATTTGTCAAAATTCAGACGATGGTTCGCCAGATACAAGTAAAATTTTTGCTAAAAGCCATTTATCTTCTTCAGAAGTTTTAACATCTGAAACTGGTCTAACTGAAACCAAATTTATTTTTGACTATCCTATTTGTGTTCTTAATAGTAAATCATATTCTTTTGTTATTCAGCCTGATGGAAATAGTCCAGAATATGAAATATGGACTTGTGAAACTGGAGATTTTGATCTTAACACTGATGAACAAGTATTCTCAAATCCATTTATTGGTGTTATGTTTGTATCAGCTAACCTTCGTAATTGGACTGCATATCAGAAAGAAGATATTAAATTTAATATATATAGGGCCATATTTAGTCCTTTAAATGGTAGTGCTGTATTTAAAAATGAAGATGATGAATTTTTAACAATTGATGGATTCACAAGAAGTAATACTGAAGTTGGTTTGGATGTTGGTGATATAGTTTATACTGTGAACTCCTCCGTAGATATTTCAAATTCTGAAAGTGTAGTTTCTAACACATTGAACGATAAAGTTTATGGAAGAATACAATACTTTAATGAAGTGGATGGTGAAATTTGGCTAGATTCTTCTACTGCTAATACAACATCTTATTTTTCAAATACTGTAAATCCAACAGTAGCAATTTATAGAATTGTTGATCCTGCAAATACTAGCCAATCAAATGCTACAACTTTGATAACATGGGGCAATGTTATTAGTGTAGATGATTTATCATATCATACTGTTGTTCCTAAGTTTGGTGTAACAACACCTAGTAAGACTTTTATGAGTTATAATATAAAAGGAACATCAAATTCTGATGTCGTTGATGTTGAGTATACTATCGTTGAAAATGATAAAGATTATGAGTTTAATGATTATGAAAGAAAGATTTATTCTAGATCTAATGAAATAAATCAAGTTTCTGGTGATAAAACTCTTGAATATAAATTAAATCTAACATCTTCATCAAAATATGTTTCTCCTGTTATAAATTTAGGAAGAAAAAATAGTCTTTTTGTTGAGAATATAATAAACAATGATTATTGGGACGAAAATACTAGATATGGTAATTCTTTGAGTAGATACATATCTAAGAAAGTTATTCTTGAAGATGGACAAGAAGCAGAGGATTTAGAAGTTTATTTAACTGCTTATAAACCAACTGCTACAAATATTAAAGTTTATGGTAAATTTTTAAATAATCAAGATGGTGAAGAATTCAATACAAAAACTTGGACAGAATTAGAATATGTAGATGGTGGTGAGAATATATTTTCATCAGACACAAATACTAAAAATTTCATTGAATATAAATTCAAAGTCCCCTCAAAGAGAAAGTCTTATTTAACATTAGACAACAATACAGTTGTAGAAGGTGAAACTGCAACTCAAGGAACAAATGAAGGTATAGTATCTTTTGCATATGGTAATAATGTTATAGTTGAAATGAATAGTGGTATTTTAGATACTGGATCTGTTACATTTTCTATATCTGGTGCTTTAAATATTGTAGAGTCTGAAATTAGAAGTGCTTTTGCTAATACAGGAACATCTACTCCTGTAACATTATCTGGAGCTGTATCTTGTTCTTCTGATAACAATAATTTGTCTGCTACAGAATTTTCATTCAGTGCTAATACTAATGTAGATAATGTAAATGATGTTATTGCCATTTCAGATGCTAATACTTATTTTGAAGTTGGTAATCCACTAATATATAGTGCAAATGGCGGAACAGACTTGACTAATTTAATTACAGGAGGTAAATATTATGTAAGTTTTAGCAATGCTTCTCATATTGCTGTTTCTGAAACTAGATCTGGTGCAAATATAGATTTAACTGCAAGTAGTCTTACAGAAGATCATCATTTTACAGGAACATTTTTCTCTGAAGACTTCACTCCTGGTGATAAAATTAGAATCGAAACGTCTGATGATATATTCTCAATAAAATCTGTAATAAGCGTTACCAATAATACATCTATGACATTAGATACTGGGTTCACACAAAGTAATTCTATTTCAACATATTATATATTTAATTCAGGTGTTGGTGATGGAATAGTAGAGTATGAAAATTCTGATTCTTCTAGATTTGTTGGATTTAAAGAGTTTGCTATTAAAATTGTATTATTAAGCTCAAACCCTATTCGAGTTCCAATGTTAGAAGATGTTAGAGCAATAGCATTACAAATATGAGTGTTTTTATGGAAAAATATTATAGACAAAATGATAATAAAGGTGCTATATTGAACACAGATAAAGAAGGGTTGAAAAGATATAAATTATTAAAGAAAAAACAAAATGAAGTAAATGAATTGAAAGAAAGAGTAGAAGGTATAGAAAATAAACTAGACTTGATACTTGAAAAATTAAAATAGAGGTATTATGGAAAATATAAAAGATAAAGAATTCATCCGTGATTATATTAAAAATTTGTGTATCTATAAACCAAGTGAACCGTATATGTATGGTAAAATGGTTGGCACTAGATATGGTAGACAGTATTATTTAGCAAATGGAACATATAATGTAGAATTTTTGAATTGTGTTTGTAGACAGTTTTATAAAATAATTGATGAAGAAGTGGGTCATTTTAATTTTCAAATTACTGGAAGAGAGTGGGCGGCTTTACCATTATTATCTGCCATACCTCTATGGTTATATAATGAAAAAAATATAAGAATAAATTCATTTATGATAAAACGTGAGAGAAAAACATATGGAAGAAATAATTATATTGAAGGTCTTGTAAATAAACTTCCTGTTTTAATTATTGATGATGTGTGTAATTCTACAAATGGATTTTTACATTGCTATAATGTTATAACAAAAACAGAAAAACTTGAAAGTTTGCCTTATATATTTGCAATACTAAATAAATATACAACTGATATTAGTGTTAATTCTTTTGTAGAGGATAGATATTTAAAAAGAGGAATTAAACCCTTAAGCATTGTTAATGGGAATGATATGATATGATAATAAATGAAGAAGATAAAACTAAAATATTGAAAGAATTGTATGACTATATTGATAAACATTGTATATTCAGATGTAATCCTGAAGTAAAATATTCTGAAGCCATTGAGACTGGTAAAATAATATCTAATAAACCTAGTATTGATAATTCAACTATGATGTTTATGTTGAGAAGACTTACTTTTAATTATAAAATGTTAGAATATGTATCTGCTTTGATATTAGATCAAATACTAACAGATGTTAAAAATAAAGACGAATTTGAATTTTTTCAATTAGCTGGATTAGAAACATCTTGTGTTCCTCTATTAACTGGAATACAGTCTATGGCATCTAGATATAAAATGGGAATAAATGTCTTCTCTGTAAGAAAAGAAAGAAAACATTATGGTTTAAATCATATTATTGAAGGCATTCCTGCTAAAAATGTGCCAGTTATATTCATTGATGATACTATAAATGCTGGATCATCATTTACAAGAACAATGGATGCGTGTAAATATGAATTAGATTTATATCCAGCAAATAATGCATATGCTATATGTACTTTTAAAAAAGATCTAACGGTTATAAAATATAGAGATAGAGATATAAATTTAAACTCTCTTTTTAGTGTAAAAGATTTTGATACCAAATATGATCCTGATAAATATTGGCTTCCAGATGATTGTGATAAGAGTATAAATAAAAGACCAGAGTATCAACAGGGAATTCTTTATTAGTGTCTAAAAAAAGAGAAGATTAAATGACAATAACAGTAGCAAATACAGCAAATACTAATACATTTGACTATTGGAGAAATAGAACAAATGAACTAGCAGATGCTATGACAAATAAAACAGTAACAGTAGATTCTAATACTGCTACTGGTAATGCTGTTGTAAATGGTCATTTTGTTTCTGGAACACTAGTGGCAAATGTTGCTCTTCGTGGTGGTAACACCTCTACATTTAACACATTAACAATATCATCTAATGTTGAAGTTTCTACTGGAAATACCATTACGGTTGGTAACTCTTCAGTTAATACTCAAATAACTTCTGGTAATCTTTTTCTAAATGGTTCTACATTAGTTATTGGAAATACAGATTCTAATGTTACCAGCAATTCTTCTACATTAACTATTGGTAACTCTAGTATATTCACTTCAATCAACTCAACTTCTGTAAATTTTAGTTCTGATACTACTGAAATTAAACTTGGAAATTCTACAGTTAATGTTACTATAAATTCCACATCACTTGACAGCTCTAATCCATTTATATTTGCTGCTAATAGTGCGGTAACTGTATCTATAGGAACAACAGCACAAAGACCATCTGGTGCAGTTGGTCAAATTAGATATAATACAGATGAATCTAAATATGAAGTATATGTTGGTGGTGCGTTTGATAATGTTATTACATCATCAGAGCAATTAAAAGTTTATGATGTTTCAAATACACAATTATTCCCATAATCTAGGACAGAATAATGGCAACAAAAGCAAATTTAGTCATAGACCAAGGAACAACATTTTCTACAACTTTAACACTTACTAATGAAAATGGCGATTTAATCAATCTATCTGGTTATATCTCCAATTGTCAAATAAGAAAACATTATACATCATCAACAGCAACAACTGTAAATACATCAATAAACACAGAATCTTCAGTTATAACTTTGTCTTTAAATGCCGATGAAACTAGTAACATTGTTGCTGGTAGATATGTTTATGATGTCGAGATAACAAGTTCTGCAAATGTAACTTCTAGAATAGTTGAAGGTATTGTGACTGTTACACCAGAGGCTACAAAATAATGGTAAATGTTGTTATAGCACAGACTAGAAATATACAAGTAACTGCAAATACACAAGGAACAACATTAACAACAACACCCAATCCAGTAACATTAAAAAACGAAACTTCTCTTTCTTCTGATATTACCAGATTGGATAGTTTACAAGATGTTGTGGCCACATCTGAAACTAATAATTCTACTCTTGTTTACGATGAGACAACAGATAAATATATAGTAAAACAATTAGACCTAGACGGTGGTAATTTTTAAGGATAAAAAATGGCCAATCTAATACAAATTAAAAGAAGTGCTACTACAGCTATTCCGTCATCTCTCGGTGATGGAGAACTTGCATATACTTCAAATGGTGATATTCTTTATATTGGTGCTCCAGACGGTTCAAATACTGTAACAGCAATTTCAGGAAAAAGATATCCTGGAACACTCACAGCAAATCAAGCTTTGGTTGCAAACTCTACTAGTGGTATAGATAAAGTAATTGTTGCAAATCTACAACCAACAGGAATTTATGCAAATGGTGCTTTAGGAACTTCTGGTCAAGTTTTATCATCAAATGGCACTGGTGTTTATTGGAATGATGTTGTTACATCAATAACTGATTTATCGGATACAAATATAACATCTGCTGCAAATGGTGCGTTATTATTTTATGATAATGTATCTAGTAAATGGATAGATAACGAATTGTCAGGTGATGCTACTGTATTAAATACTGGTGTTATCACTCTTTCTACTGTAAACGATGATGCTGGTTCTTATGGTGATGCAAATTCAGTAGCTCAAATTACTATAAATGAAAAAGGTCTTATCACAAATGCATCTTCTGTTGATATAGACCATGATATATTATTAAATTTTGTAGCTGATGAACATATAGCACACTCTGGTGTAACTCTTACTGCTGGTGACGGTCTTTCTGGTGGTGGTGATATAACATCAAGTAGAACTTTTAATGTTGTTGCAAATAATGGTATCACTTCAAATGCTGATGGTGTTTTTGTTACATCTGGCACTGGTGTCACAGTAAATGCAACAGGTGTTCATATTGGCCAATCTGTTGGAACAACAGATAATGTTATATTTAATGATTTGACTGTTTCTGGCAATCTCGATGTTAATGGAACATTAACAACAATTGATGCAACAAATCTTTCAGTAAGTGATTCAATTATTGAATTATCTAGAGATAATGGTGCTGATACATTAGATATTGGTTTTTACGGTACTTATAACGATGGTACAGAAAAATATACTGGTTTATTCAGAGACCAAAATGATTCTGGTGTATATAAACTATTTACAGGGTTACAAGTAGAACCTACAGCTACTGTTGATACTGCAAATAATACTTTTGGTTTAGCAACACTTGTTTCTTATTTAAATTCTAGTGCTCTTTTTTCAAATAGCACTGTTACAAATATAACTGCAAATAGTACAGTTTCAGTATCTTTAACTGCAAATACACTTTCTCTTTCAACAGCACTTGCTGGAACATCTGGCGGGACAGGTCTTGCTTCTTATACTGCTGAAGATATAATTGTTGCCAATTCTACAAATGGATTTAGAAAATTAAGTGTTGGAACAGATGGCCAAGTTCTTCAATCTAATGGATCTGCATTACTTTATGATTCTCTTGATGGTGGTAGTTTTTAAAGGATAGAATTTTGACTGAAAATAATGAAATAAATGAAAAAGAACAGTATGCTTTATCATATATACAAAAACAAGAAAATTTTATTCTTGAAGTTGTAAGAAAAACTATGAATTTGGAAATAAATATTTCAACTTTGAATAATAAAATAAAACAATTACAAGAATTAACTAATCATTATGAAGAACAAATAAAAAATCAAAATGATATTATGCAGCAAGCAACTGTTACAATTAAAAAATTGACTGATAAATCTGAAACATTTGAAGAATTAAAAAATGAAAATATTTCTTTGAATAAAGAAAAACAAAAACTGAAACAAGAATTAGAATCTCTAAATACAAGAATAAAAGATTTATTGAATGAAATTAATAGACAAAATGAAGAAATGAAAAATCTTTATAATGATAATAAAGAATTGATTAGTAAATTACCAAAAAGAAAACAAAGAAGTAAGAAAACAGAGGAAGTATTATTAACAGAAAAACAAACTGATAATAATTACTTTTGATTCAGTATATACTGAATAGTGGGAGTGCCATATGGCTAATACAACTTTTCAATTAAGACGCTCTTCTGTGGCGGGCAAAGTTCCTAATACATCAACAATAAGTATTGGTGAACTAGGATTAAATTTAACCGATCAAGTACTATATTCCTCTAATGGAACTGGTATATTTGAGATTGGTTCAAACATCTCCACCTTATCAGTAACAACAATTATAGCAAACGGTTCAACTGGAACTGCTAACCAAGTATTAACCAGTAATGGAACTGTATCTTATTGGGCAAATTCATCTGGCGGTGGTGGTGGTTCTGCATACTTTAAAGGCAATTATGGTCCAATTGGTTCTGCTACTGATGCTAATAATCTAATGAGAATTAATGGTAATACTCAAACTAATAATATTACAATATCAACTGGTGAAAATGCTTTGATGGTTGGACCAATTACTATTGGTTCTGGTAATACATTAACAATCGATACTGGAGCAAGGGTGGTAATAGCATAATGTCAGAATTAATTGTAAATACTATCTCAGGATTAAGTGATTTATCAGTTGGTAATACTACAGTAAATTCTACTGTTAATTCAACAA
>Ga0213858_10001271_pt1 | contig 12008 bp, 7 predicted proteins | sample PICome_FD_160122 | JGI IMG/M metagenome (GOLD analysis project Ga0213858, IMG submission 160122) | Coastal seawater microbial communities near Pivers Island, North Carolina, United States - PICO245 | ecosystem: Environmental > Aquatic > Marine > Coastal | place: USA: North Carolina | collected... | reverse complement strand
CGGTATGATGATGGTAAGTGTGAGCGGCACCGCGGTTAAAGTGAAACCCAAGCAGTAAATATTCGCGAAAATTGCGAATCCGGACTAGGCTGTAGGAATTGCCTCAGGGAACGGGGCTGACCGGATACTGAAGCAGGCTCTGCCTCACGCTCACTGTGAGGCAGAAACTTCTTCGTAGTTTTCAATGGCGGGGCAGGCACAGAACAGATTCCTGTCCCCATAAACATTGTCAATGCGATTGACGCTTGGCCAGTATTTGGATTCGACCGGTCCGCCCATGGGGTTGATGCCCTGTGCTTTGGTGTATGGCCGCTGCCAGTCGTCATCAAGCAAATCTTCGATAGTATGCGGCGCATTCTTCAAAGGGTTATTTTCAGCATCGATCTGGCCCGCCTCAACCTGAGCGATTTCCTCACGAATTTTGACCATGGCCTCAATAAACCTGTCCAGCTCTTCTTTCGATTCACTCTCTGTAGGTTCTATCATCAGCGTGCCCGCCACCGGGAATGACATGGTGGGCGCATGGAAGCCGAAATCCATCAGCCGCTTGGCGACATCTTCTTCGGTGATTCCAGAGGCCTGTTTTAACGGGCGCATGTCGATGATGCACTCGTGGGCAACCATGCCCCCACGTCCTGTGTACAGCACTGGAAAATGAGGCGCCAGTTTCGCGGCAATGTAGTTGGCGCTCAGAATGGCAACCTGAGTCGCTTTCAGCAATCCTTCAGCTCCCATCATTGTGATGTACATCCAGGAGATTGGCAGAATTCCGCAGCTGCCCCATGGGGCCGCCGAGACGGCGCTGTTGCCGGAATTGGGGCCTTCGAGTTCAATCAGGGAATGGTTGGCCAGATAAGGGGCCAGGTGTGACTTTACACCAATGGGTCCCATGCCGGGCCCGCCACCCCCATGAGGAATGCAGAATGTTTTATGCAGGTTGACGTGAGAAACGTCTGCCCCGATCTCGGCTGGCTTGGCAACAGCGACCTGGGCATTCAGGTTTGCTCCGTCCATATACACCTGCCCCCCGTGCTTATGGACGGTCTGACAGATATCTTTCACCGCCTCCTCATAAACTCCATGAGTTGACGGATAGGTAATCATCAAAGCGGCCAGAGTCTCGGTATGCTCCTCGGCTTTCTTTGTCAGGTCATCCAGATCGATATTGCCGTCCTCGTCACAGGCTACCAGTACAACCTGCATGCCGATCATCTGCGCGCTGGCCGGATTAGTGCCATGGGCTGAGGTAGGGATCAGGCATATATTGCGTTCTTGTTCGCCTTGCGCATCAAGATACTTTCGAATCGCCAGCAGGCCCGCATATTCACCCTGAGCGCCAGAGTTAGGTTGCATGCTGATTGCATCGAACCCCGTGATTTCTCGCAGCATGGCTTCCAGTCCGCTTATCATTTCCTGATAGCCTTGCATCTGAGAAAGCGGTGTGAACGGGTGAGGCTTTGAAAATTCCGGCCAGGTTACCGGTATCATTTCTGCAGCGGCATTGAGCTTCATGGTGCAGGAGCCCAGCGCGATCATCGAATGGGTCAGGGAGATGTCCTTGTTTTCCAGCTTCTTCAGGTAGCGCATCATGTCTGTTTCGCTGTGGTAGCGGTTAAAAACAGGATGGGTCAGGAATGGCGTCTTGCGCTGAAGGCCAGAGGGTATGACCGACTTTATCTGCCCGGATTCGATTTGCTTGTCGATCTCCGATACAGAAAGTGACTCTCCGCCAGTGCCCAGAACAATTCGCCAGAGGGTGTGGATCTCGTCCTCGCTGGTACATTCATCCAGGCTGATGCCAATCGTCTGGTGGCTCGCGATACGGTCAAGACGCAGATTGACAGAAGCGTCGGATGCGCGCTGCGCTATCTGCATGGCTTGATCTTCGCTGACTTCCAATGTCAGCGTGTCGAAATAGGTCTCATTCGCCAGAGAGATTCCCTGGCTTTTCAGCCCATACGCCAGAATCGCAGTTAAGCGGTGAATTCGGCTGGCGATGCGTTTGATTCCCTCGGGTCCGTGATACATGGCATAGAAACCCGCTATATTGGCAAGCAGAACCTGTGCCGTGCAGATGTTGCTATTGGCTTTCTCACGGCGGATATGCTGTTCGCGGGTCTGCAGCGCCATGCGATAGGCCTGCTTGCCTCGTCCATCTTTGGAGACTCCGATGATCCGCCCTGGCACAGCCCTCTTGTAATCATCACGTGTTGCGAAGTAGGCCGCATGGGGGCCACCATAGCCCATTGGCACCCCGAAACGCTGGGTGCTTCCGAGGACGACATCAGCGCCCATTTCTCCGGGCGGCTTGAGCAAGGCCAGGCTCATCAGATCAGCCGCCACCAGGGCAATGGCTTTGTGCTCATGGAGCTTCTCGGTTGCCGTGCTGAGATCGTTGAAGTCGCCCAGCATAGAAGGATACTGAAAGAGGGCTCCGAACAGCTCTGAGCAATCGACTTGTTCGAAGTTGCCTATTATCAGCTCAAATCCAAAACACGCTGCGCGGGTTTTCAGAACATCGATAGTCTGCGGGAAGCAGGCGGCATCCACGTAGAACTTGTTGGCGCCGCGATTCTTGCTTACCCGCTTGGCAAGCGCCATGCCTTCGGCCGCTGCCGTTGCTTCGTCGAGTAACGAGGCGTTTGCCAGTTCCATGCCGGTGAGATCCAGAACCATTTGCTGGTAGTTCAGCAAACTTTCCAGTCGACCCTGGGAAATCTCTGGCTGGTAGGGTGTATAGGCGGTATACCAACCCGGATTCTCCAGCACATTTCTGAGAATGACATTGGGAGTCAGCGTGTCGTAGTAGCCCAGCCCGATAAAGGAACGGCTGTGCTGATTTTTGCCGGCAAGCTGTTTGAGCGCAGTCAGTGCAGTGTCCTCATTCATTGCAGCAGGCAAACTGAGTGGCTCATCAAGCGCAATGGCAGCGGGGACGGTTTTTTCAACCAGCCTTTCCAGAGAGTCGAGGCCCAACTCATGGAGCATACGGTTAATGCTTTCGGCGTCTGGGCCGATGTGGCGCCCGATAAATTCGTTTTGATGCTGCAAGGATTCAAGACTGGGGGGCTGCTTAGGGTGCATTGGGTCTCACTTTGGCTTGGTTAGTGACGGAGGAGGGCTTTTGGGTGCGATGCACCCCGGCTTCTGACGCTGACGGGTTTCGGCGCTCGAAGCCTAGTCGTCGTCACAATGGTCTGCATAGGCATCAGCGTCCATGAGCTCGTCCAGCTCAGCTTCATCGCTGATGGCGATTTTGAAAAACCAGCCATTGTCATAGGGGCTGGCATTCACCGTTTCCGGGGCATCCAGCAGGGCCTCATTGATCTCGGTGACTTCGCCGCTCAGCGGGCTGTAGACGTCGGATGCCGCTTTCACAGACTCCACTACGGCCACTTCCTCTTTGGCGTTCACAGTGGCTCCGAGCTCCGGGAGTTCAACGAACACGATGTCGCCGAGCGCTTCCTGAGCGTGATCACTGATGCCGACGGTTGCGACACCATTGTCGTCAACACTGACCCATTCATGAGATTCAGCGTATCTTAAATCTTCAATGATTTTGCTCAATGGGAGGGCCCTCTGCGCTTGGCATCTGTTGAGACAGATTGCCTGATTTACTCAAATACTTTTTTGCCGAACCTGACGAAATTGGGCTGTACGATCCGGACCTCTGTAGCGCTTCCGCGCATGTCGACCTGACAGGTCGTACTACCCATAGGAATTCTAGCTAAAGCGATAGAATGCTTCAATGTGGGGGAGTAACTGCCGCTGGTAATCTGCCCTTCGCCTCGGTCGGTAGACACTGTCTGGCCGGCGCGCAGAACGCCGCGCCCCTGAAGGACTAATCCGACCAGCTCCGGCAAATTGCCCTGCGCCTGCGCCGCCAGGTCATCAGTTACGGCCGCTCGGCCGATGAAATCACGGTCGGCGGGTTCAAAGGCAATGGTCTGGGCCATGTTGGAAACAACTGGCGAGGTGGACTCATCCATGTCCTGGCCGTACAGGTTCATGCCTGCTTCCAGACGCAGTGTGTCCCGGGCCCCCAGGCCTACCGGCTTTACCTCTGCTGCCAGCAGCTGCTCCCAGAGTTCCGCGGCATCTTCAGCGGGGACAATGAACTCCACCCCCTTCTCTCCCGTATATCCAGTCCGAGCAACGAACCAGTCACCGAGCTCTGCGCCTCTGAAATTTTTCAGTCCAGCGACGGCCTCGCCTTTTGTCTGATCCAGCAAGGCGGCGGCCGTCTCAATTGAGGAAGGTCCATGGACGGCAAGAATGGCCAGATCCGGCCGTTCGGTGACCGCGACCTCGAACCCATCAGTCTGCGAGTTCATCCAGGCCAGGTCTTTGTCACGGGTCGCACAATTCACCACGATGCGATACCCAAAGCTCATGCGGTAGACAATCAGATCATCAATGACCCCGCCATCCGTTCGCAGCATGGCACTGTAGAGAGCTTGCCCCGGCTCTTTCAGCCTGGCAACGTCATTAGCGAGCAGATGGCGCAGGTACTGCTGCGCTTCAGTCCCGCTCACATCGACGACGGTCATATGGGATACATCAAATACGCCTGCCGCGTGACGAACCTGGTTGTGTTCCTCAATCTGTGAGCCATAATTGATCGGCATGTCCCAACCGGCGAAGTCGACAATTTTCGCGCCGGCGTTGAGGTGTTGCTGATAAAGCGGAGTGCGTTTTCCCACGGCAGGAGGCCCGAGATTGTTTAGTGAGAGTCATTTTACCTGTCTGTCAGGGGCAATGACAGCGTTCCGGGATAACCGAGCTGAAGTGCCTGACGCAAATCACAACAGCTTCCCGGCAGAGCATCTTTCCCCGCCGGACTGAGCTGCACTGGACAATGGGATCTGCCGCAGTGACCGGTGCCGCAGAAGTGACGCGTTAGTGGCCGGTGAGCGAGGGCCGCTGAAAGTGTGGTCAGGGTTGCCAGGCGTAACTGAATTTCGCGAAAAATGTGCGGTTGGTGCGGTAGAGGCTGTCCTGACTGTCGTCCTGAAATCCTGCATCGGAATAACCCAGAAAGAAACGGGTCGCGGCGTTGACCCGATAACTGTAGAGCAGTTGAGAGGTCAGTTCTCTGTTACGGCTTTGTACAGGGAAGGTATAGAGATCCTGATTTCGCTCCCGGTCATCCTGTTGCACGATGACCCTCAGAAAACTGCGGTTATTGAACTGATAGGTTGTCCGGAAATTGGTCAGTTCAGCAGTAAACAGGCGGCCGCCGTCGACGTCAAAATTCTGAATGGTGTGCTCAAGGTCAATCTGGAGATGACGGCCGAACTGATAGCGAATCTCTGGCCGGACCCGTCTCGAGTGACCTAACCGTGTGTTGGCAAAATCCACCACGTCTTCTACCCGAATGTTTATGCCGAGCTGGAGATTGGGCGCCGGGGAGAAACTGAGGTTGAGGTTGTTGAATTGTTCGTCGAAGTACTGCCCGTTCCAGTAGGTTTTGCTACCGCCAAACAGACCAAATAAAGATGACTGCAGTGGCCCGTTCATGTTCAGAAAGAATTCGGTTTCTTCCTCAAGCAGCAGCCCTGACTGGTCTTCTGTCCGATCATAGTCAGCGGCAAAGCGAATGCGGTTGAAGAAGCTGTCGCCGCTCCACCACCAGGTATGCCCGATGGTTGCAACCTGATAGATATAGTCTACCCGGTTGATGAAGCCCAGATCAGCGCGAAAGTCTTTTCCCCAATCGTAGTGTCCGAAACGCCAGTCCCAGTTGCGATCGTTGTGCTGATATTCGATGACCAGACTGTTGTCGCTGAGCTCTGCGTCCTGATCAAAATTGTCCTGAATCTGCTGGGGATATTGGGATTCAGAGTGCATTGCCTGAAGGTAAACGGTGTCCTGTTCCGTTGGCCGTAATGTGGTGTCGAGGCTGCTGACCCGGTTACGATATCCGTTGCCCTCGCGGTTTGTAACCAGTGCGCCAACGGTCGAATTCTGGAAAATATCAAAGCGGTAGCGGGCGATGGCCACATCGCTCTTCTCATCTGCGAGCGTTGCAATTCTTGAGCTGAGGCTCCGCGGCACGATAAAGCTGGTGCTCTCATCGTTGGCTGCCAGAAATCCGAACGTGTGAGGACCATTTTTGCCGGTTATTTTGGCACCGTATTCCGGGCTGGCGATATTGCGTGTGTAAACCAGATTGCGGAACGTGTCGAAGTAGTCGGCGCCATCAAGAAAAAAAGTCCTTCTCTCCGGGAAAAACAGGCTGAAAGTCTGATTGATGTCCAACTGCGCCACATCGGCCTCGACTTGAGAAAAGTCCGGGTTGAGGGTCGCATTCAAGTACGTATCCTGCGTAATTCCCCAACGCAAATCGAAGCTGCCCTGCGGATCGGGATCTCCACCGCGCCATTCGCCGTCGGCCGGATTCCGAGTCTCTGATGAGGCAGCAACCAGTGTCGGTATGGCGACGACGTTGATGCCCGGTTCAAGATCAGAAAAACCATCGGCTTTGGAGATCTGGCAAAGGTAACAGGAAACGTTTCGGTCAACCGGGACGACCGAAAGGCTGGTTTCTCGGTCTCTGGGATAATAGCGCAGTAAATTGAGCCCCCAGGTTTGCGGGCCGTCTTGAGGCGAGAACCTCAGCTGTTTGAGCGGAATCGCCATCTCAACGAGGTAGCCTGATTCGGTGATTTGTCCGGCACTGTCCCAAATGGCATCCCAGGCCTCGTCTGTGCGTTGATTAACATCATCAAAAATATCGTCTGCCTGAACGCCCAGCGGGTTCACATAAAACTCGAAGGCCCTGCGTTCATCGTTAAATGTGTCCAGAATGACTGCGACCCAGTCATCATCCCAGAGCAGGTCCCGGTCCCGATAAAAAGCGCGGATCTGTTTAGGCCTCGGGTCTTCAGCGATGAATGCCACATAAAGCGTCTCGCCGTCTTCCATCACGAGCCCTTCGGTTGCGACCTCGGCCGGCAGGTTTTCTCCGGGTTCTGTCTCCACAGTAATACTGATTGACAGAGCGTCAGCCCATTCCTGCGCGGCCATTTCTCCATCGATCACCGGTTTTGATGTTGTCCGGGGAATCTCGTATTGACTCTGAGCCAGAGAAATCTGAGCAAACAGTCCGGCAATGACAACGGCGATCAGGTGACTGCGCCTCGCTCGCAGAAAGGCTGGGTTTTGGGGCAACAAAGTCATAAAAACAGGCTTTGAGTTAGAGGGTTCAACCGGTTGGATCTCTTGAAGTAAATTGCTACTTGACTGCAGATTGCACGGTAGGTGAGACCCGGTGCCGATGGGACACCGCCCGAGAGCCGCCGGTGTCGCTGACCGGACTGCGCAGCAGACCGGCTCAGACCACTTAGCTTCCGCTGCGGTGAGCGGCCTGCTCAAGGCCGCACAAGAGCTCGACTAGAGTCCAACTCGGGTCCGGCTGAGGCTCAACTAGATCAACTAGAGTTCAGCCGCTGCAGCCAGTATGTCGCTGAAGTCCGGCCGGTCACGATAGCTTTCTTCAGCGAATTTGGCGCGAATGATGCCATCACTGGAAATCAGAAAGATGCCCGGATAGGGAACCCCATAGGCGCGCTGCCCCGGTTCATAGTCCGTGTCCTTGAGAATCCCCAGCCGGTTCACGTGCGTCATGTCCTCATCACGCAAAAGGGTAAACCCGATCCCCTCGTCTTCAGCAACCTCCCGAAGAATCTCAATTGAATCGTATGTCATTGCAACCACGGACACACCCATGGCTTCAAATTGTTCTGCAATATCTGTCAGCTGCACGAGCTGAGCTCTACAGTAAGGTCACCAGTCAAAGGAACGGCTGAGCATAAACAGCATTCCGTTCCCGCCTTTGAGATCTTCGAAACTGCGAAGGTCACCCTGCTGGTCTTGGGCGCGTAATTCGGGTAACGGCGAGCCCGCAGGCAGGTCGGGCGACCAGACAAATTCCTGTGCCAGCGACGTGCCAGTGAAGCAGAGCAGCAAAGCGAGCAGTGCCTTGCTGCTCGGCCTGATGATTTTGTGATGAAGTAGAGGTTTCATAGGAATCCTTGTTGGCCGCTGAATTGGTTAACTGTGGGGGCGCGTGAGACTCCGGGATACCGCCGCGTGCAGGCTTACCGGCTGCTTTCTCATTACTCCAGCCCCGCCAGAAAGCGCTCTCCTCGCGGCAGATAATTGTTTTGACTGTCGAGTGAGAAAACTACGGAGCTTGACCGTCCGATAATTTCGCTTCGGGGAACGAAGCTGTAAATTCGACTGTCGGCGCTGTTATCCCGATTATCACCGAGTACGAAGTACTGATCGTCCGGCACCACGCTCGGCCCATAGCTGCGACCGGAGCGGTTGATGTACCGACTCGACAGGCGGGCCTGATGAGCCCCTTCAGGCAGCTGCTCGGAAATAATGATCGACTCTGAGTCGCGCGACAGCACTTCGTAAACGGCAGGCACGCCATTGATCACCAGCGTGTTGTTCTGCATGTAAACCGTATCGCCCGGGATCCCGACTATCCGCTTGACCAGCCGCTTGCCGGCGCGCTCGGAGTCAATGATGACAATGTCACCACGTTGGGGGTCAGACAGCTCAGCCAGTGAAATTTCTGTGAAAGGAATTTTCACATCGTAGGCGAGCTTGTTCACCCAGACTTTGTCTCCATCCAGCAAGGTCGGCAGCATTGAGGCACCGGAAATCGAGCTGAGGTCGGCAATAGCGCTTTTGAAAAACACAATGCAGCTCAGCAGCAGCAGGAACTGTCTATTCTCCCGCCAGGCAGCCCGGCCGTAGTCAAGCGCACGGGCACCGAGACTCTCCGCGGCTCCGAGGTTGTCGTCTGTTTCTGACATGCTCGTAAACTTAGCCAGCGCCTCCGGTGATGTCAATTCAGCCCGTGTCTTGAAAATTTTCCCCACCTTCAATAACCTGTATTTTTGTACAGTAATCGGCGCTTTGCCCGGTGCACCAAGATGTCAGCAGAATCCGCTCTACGGCAATTCCACCCTGCAAGCCAGAACTGGTTTCGGGCAACATTCGGGGCACCTACCTCTGCACAGACGAATGCCTGGCCGGCTATCAAGGCCGGTCGTCATACGTTGATTTCCGCGCCTACCGGGAGCGGAAAAACACTGGCTGCCTTTTACGGCGCGATTGATGATTTGCTTCAGAAAGGCTTAAACAATCAGCTGGAAGAAGGGGTCCACATTCTTTATGTGTCCCCATTGAAAGCGCTCAGTAACGACATCCAGCGAAACCTCGATCAACCACTGGACGGTATTGCCGAGCAGGTGCATTTACTGGGCCTGCCTCCGGTCGACATCCGGGTTGGCGTGAGAACGGGCGACACGCCAGCCAGTGAGCGCCAGAAGATGGCCAGGCATCCACCGCATATTCTGGTTACTACTCCGGAATCCCTTTATCTGTTGCTCACCAGTGCCAGTGGTCGCGCCATGCTTGCCACTGTGTCTACAGTAATCGTCGATGAGATTCACGCTTTGCTGGGTGATAAACGAGGCTCACATCTCGCGCTCTCCCTGGAGAGGCTTCAATTGCTGTGCAGGAAAAGCACTGGCCAGCACCTCCAGAGAATCGGCCTTTCGGCGACCCAGCGACCTATTGAGATGGTTGCTCGGTATTTGATTGGCGCAGCCGGGTTACAAGAAGAGGCCATAGCATGCGACATCGTGGACTCCGGTTTCCGTCGCAAGCGAGACCTCCGCATTGAGGTGCCGGGCTCTCCTCTGAGCGCAATCATGAGCAATGAGGTTTGGGAAGAGCTCTACGAGCGTCTGGTCACTCTGATCAATACCCATGAAACCACACTGATTTTCGTCAACACAAGAAGGCTGTCCGAGCGGCTGGCTCTGGCACTGAGTGAACGGCTGGGGGATGCCAGTGTCTGTTCCCACCATGGCAGCATGAGTAAAGACCACCGCCACAATGCAGAGCAGCGTCTCAAGAAGGGAGATCTCAAGGTGCTGGTAGCCACGGCATCAATGGAGCTGGGTATCGATGTCGGATCGGTCGATCTGGTCGTGCAATTCTCTTCTCCAAAGAGTATCGCCGTATTCCTGCAGCGGGTAGGAAGGAGCGGGCACTCGGTGCACGGCACACCCAAGGGCATTCTGTTTCCGCTGACCCGGGATGACCTGGTTGAAGCGACGGCATTACTGCAGGGCATCGAGGCGGGTGAGCTTGACCAGATCGTCATGCCCGAAAAACCTATGGACATTCTTGCTCAGCAAATCGTCGCGGAGGTGTCATCGCCCGGTTTATCGACACAGGATGGAACAGAGCCGACAGGCTGGAACCTTGAACAGCTGTTTGAGCTGTTCGTCAATGCCTACCCTTACCGAAATCTGACTAAAGCCGAATTTGAAACGCTCATCAAAATGCTCGCGGAAGGCTACTCAACAAGAAGAGGGCGGCGTGGCGCCTATCTCCATCTGGATCTCATCAACAGGAAGGTGCATACCAGACGCGGAGCCAATCTCGTGTCCCTGACTAACGGGGGAGCGATTCCCGACATGTTCGATTATCAGGTGGTGCTGGATCCGGATGACACGGTTGTCGGGACGCTTAATGAGGACTTTGCGCTTGAGGCTACACCCGGAGACGTCTTTACCCTGGGGACCCATGCCTGGCAAATGCTCAGAGTTGACGGTCTTAAAGTCCGGGTCCGGGATGCAGAAGGATTACAGCCCACTATCCCATTCTGGTTTGGCGAAGGCCCGGGCAGAACCCGGGAGCTGTCTGAGCAAGTCTCGAAACTGAGAAACCAGATCGCGAGCCTGCTCGTGAATGAATCGGCTGCTGCTGCCGAGCGCTGGCTGGAGCATTCGGTTGCCCTGCCGCGCAGTGCCAGCTCACAGCTGGTTGAGTATCTGCAGAGCGGCATGAATGCGCTTGGCGTAATGCCAAGCCGGGACACGCTTGTGATGGAGCGTTTTTTCGACGAGGTTGGGGACATGCATGTGGTCATTCATTCCCCCTTTGGCAGTCGCTTGAACAGGGGTTGGGGACTGGCGTTGCGGAAAAAATTCTGTAAGTCATTTAACTTTGAACTCCAGGCAGCAGCTAACGAAGACAGCATCGTTATTTCGCTTGGTTCTGTTCACAGCTTCCCTCTTGATGAAGTCTATCGCTATCTGCAGACGGCAACGGTTCGAGATACCCTGATTCAGGCAATGCTGGATGCGCCAATGTTTGAAGTGCGCTGGCGATGGAATGCTACCCGTTCTCTGGCTATTCAACGCAATCGGGCAGGTAAGCGTGTCCCGCCACAATTCCAGCGTATGGATGCAGAGGATCTTGTAGCCCATGTCTTTCCCGACCAGATTGCCTGCCAGGAAAACATTACCGGCCAAAGGGAGGTGCCAGACCATCCACTGGTGAATCAGACGATTCACGACTGCCTGACCGAGGCCATGGACATTGATGAACTGGAACAGCTGATTGCGGCAATAGAGGGCAAAGAATTGACCCTGATCGCGAAAGATCTTCGTGAGCCTTCGCCTTTCGCGCAAGAGATTATCAACGCCAGACCCTATGCGTTCCTTGATGATGCGCCCTTTGAAGAGCGTAGAACGAACGCGATTCGCAATCGCAGATGGGCAGATCCGGCGGAGGCAAAAGATTTCAGCCTGCTTGATGAGCAAGCGATTCAGCGGGTTCGGGAAGAGGCCTGGCCGTCTGTGGGCAACGCTGAAGAGCTGCATGATGCGCTGTTAAGCGCCGGATTTGTTCTGCCGCAGGAATTTGACAGCATCGCTCAGCCAGCATGGCGTCAGACTCTGACGGATGCAGGCCGCATCTCACTGTTGACGCAGTTGGCGAATCCGCTGTGGGTAGCAACTGAACAGCTGCCGCGATTCAGGGCGGTTTTTCCGGAGCAGCTGAGCAAGCTGCCGGTGCCAGAGGTCTTGCACTCAGAAACCTGGGAAAACGCTGATGCGCTGCGTGAGATTATCCGTGGACGCCTGGAATGCTTGGGGCCTGTTACCGCAGAGCGGTTTGCCGGGGAGCTG